>OJGD01000015.1_pt1 | contig 225009 bp, 197 predicted proteins | sample 1594571 | NCBI WGS metagenome assembly OJGD01 (sample SAMN05416771, study PRJEB24817) | seawater metagenome | isolation source: Sea water | place: Canada:Atlantic | collected 2013-11
TGAGGAAAGCTGCTTCTAGTACGAGAGGACCGAAGTGGACGAACCTCTGGTGTTCGGGTTGTCACGCCAGTGGCATTGCCCGGTAGCTACGTTCGGACGGGATAACCGCTGAAAGCATCTAAGCGGGAAGCCTCTTCCAAGATTAGATCTCCCTGGGGCCTTGAGCCCCCTAAAGAGCCGTTCAAGACCAGGACGTTGATAGGCAGGGTGTGTAAGTGCTGCGAGGCATTGAGCTAACCTGTACTAATTGCTCGTGAGGCTTGACCATATAATGAAGTGGTCTTGTTATCACAATGAAGAAACTGCAGCGGATTGTTGCGAGTAGCGGAAGCTACACATACGAGAAAACTTGTTTATATCAGCTTATTTACCACCTTATTTGGATTGAATGACGCAGCACGAAAGTGCGTAAGACACCTCATTTAACCAAGCCAGTTTGCCTGGCGACCATAGAGACATGGAACCACCTGATCCCATCCCGAACTCAGAAGTGAAACGTGTCATCGCCGATGGTAGTTTGGGGTTTCCCCATGCGAGAGTAGGTCATCGCCAGGCTTTAATTTAAAACCCGAGATTCATTAGAGTCTCGGGTTTTTTTATGGGTTGCTGGAAGTGGATTCCGCTAGGCGATGCCCTACGTAGGTCACAGCCAAAGCACTCCCTGCGGTCGCGGGCTGGGCCCTCGCCAGGCTCCTAAATAAAACAAAACCCCAGTAGAGCAATCTACTGGGGTTTTGTTTTATTTAGGATTGCGATTATCAACGGTCACTACACGGCTCATGCGATAAACCTCTGTTCTGAAAGAACGAGGTTTGGACGAGGAGCGGTAGCGACGAAGCCCGAAGGGGCAGAAACATCGCTTCTGATCAATGTAGGTCATCGCCCAAAGCGCTTTCGCGAGGCCGACTCACCCAAAGCGTTTACTTCGTACACGGGGCCAGCTTTGGCTCGCGCCGCTGCCGCTCGGGGCGTTGCCCCGCTTGCGCTGCGCTACAGCGCCCCTCAATCCTCTAAATTTATAGGTGTAGCGCTATAGGTATGGTTTTCGCGAAGGGTGTTCAATTCGTTCATGTGAGTGCCAATCTGAGAGAGGGTATTTTCTTCATATGTTTCCGCTTTCAGTATCGGTAGTAAAAGTAACTCGATGCTTGAGCAAATACGACTGACTTCCATGAAATTTAGAATAGCTGATGTGCCAGCTACTGAGTGCACCGCTCGGTGTAGGTTGTAGATATCATCTGTGGGCTGGGGGCTGTTTTGAACTGATTGCCAGACACTAAGTATATCCTTGATTTTTTGGTCAAGTTTGAGAATATAATTACGTTGTAGTTCTGCTAACTGCGCATCTACTGAGCTCAAATTGCTACTATCGTTTTGACTCATAATAATTCCGCCATATAGTCCTTATTTCTTCACCCAGCGTCATTGGGTTAAATGGTTTTGTAATAACCGCTACCGCCCCCATGCTTTTTAATTTTTGGATTTCTTCAACTTGTGCTTTAGCTGTTATAAACACAATTGGAGTTTCAACGAAATCCGAGAGTTCTCGTATTCGTTCTAGCAGCTGAGGACCATCCATACCCGGCATCATCACATCTAATAAAATCAGTTGCGGTATAAAGCCAGAAATTTGTTTTAAAGCTTCTGCACCATTGTTTGGTGTTGCCACAGTGAAGCCCGCGACTTGCGTTAGGGCAATATTAGCAACGACACGTATATCCGGTTCGTCCTCAACATACATTAGGCGAGAAAGTTCTGGTGGTTTACTCACTGGACTTCTCCGTTTCTGGATTGGCTTTCTGTAGATCAATGTAAAAGGTACTTCCTTCATCAAGTTCAGAAATGAAGGACAGCTCACCTTGGTGCTGTTCTACAATAGCTTTTGAAATGTGTAAGCCGAGGCCGGTGCCACTGATGGCTCGTCTGTCCGACGTGTCGGCTTGAGTAAATTTTTCAAATACGCGGCTTTTAAATTCCAATGGAATGCCGAGGCCCTTATCAGTTACCGCGATACGAATTTTGTCTTTTATGACGGTAGCGCTAACTTCAACTACGGAATTTTCATTAGAAAATTTTGCAGCATTAGACATTAAGTTGCTCATTACCTGCATCATCCGATCGGGGTCTGCGTTGATGTAGATTGGATCTGGGCAGTGGGTCAGAATAAATTTGACATGATGTTTTTTTGCATAGGCTTGATTGTCAAATATTGCGGTATCTAAAAATGGCTTAACTCGTAGTTTTATACGATTAAACTGCATTTTTTCTGATTCAATTTTTGATATATCTAAAATGTCATTGATGAGTAGTAGTAATCGGTCACTGTTTTTCTGTGCAATCTGAATAAGCGTATCTGCTTGGTCTGAATTAGCTTCGATTGCCCCGCCTATAATTAAATCCAGTGATGCTTTAATTGATGTGAGTGGGGTGCGAAGTTCATGGCTCACGGTTGCGATAAATTCGTCTTTAATTTGCTGTTCGTGTACGCGACGCATTGCGCTGCGCAGTTTTTCTTCGGTTTCTTTGCGCTCGGAGATGTCGCGGACGATACCGGTGAACATGCGCTGACCACTCACTTCCATTTCACTTATTGCAAGTTCCAAGGGGAAGGTGCTGCCATTCTTCCGCAACCCAGTAACTTCCCTGCCGATGCCGATTATCTTTTTCTCACCGGTACTTAAATAATTATCCAAATATTGATCGTGCTCAGCGCGATAGGGGTTGGGCATTAGCATGGAGACATTTTTACCCGCTAATTCTTGTAATTTGTAACCGAATATTTTTTCTGCCGCAGGGTTAACGGTTTCAATCAGGCCCCGATCACTAATTGTAATCACACCGTCTACGATGGTGTCGAGAATGGCTTTGGTGCGAGCTAATAGTTCTCTTAGTTTTTCCTCGGTATTCTTACGTTCAGAAATGTCGCGAACAATTCCGGTGAACATGCGCTGGCCATTCACTTCCATTTCGCTTATCGCGAGTTCTAACGGGAAGGTTGTTCCATCAAGTCGCATTCCAGTGACTTCTCGGCCAATGCCGATTATTTTTTTATCACCGGTACTGAGGTAGTTTTGAAGGTAGCCATCATGCCCATGACTGTAGTTGGAGGGCATGAGCATAGAGACATTGTTTCCGATAAGCTGCGCTTTGTTGTAGCCAAATATATTTTCTGCCGCAGGGTTAACTGTTTCAATTAAGCCGCGATCACTGATTGTAATGACACCGTCGACGATTGTGTCTACGATCGCTTTCGTACGCGCAAGAAGATCATTAACTGCATCTTTATCGTTCATATTTGGTCACTGCCGTGTGAGCTTTTCATAATGATATAAGCGTTAAAGTATCGGACCCTTGAGTCTAGGTTTTTAGCGAGTGCCGGGGAACTGGGAAATATACTTAGATCGGGATTAACTTGTTGATAGGTAAGGCTAAAAGAGTATTTTTAGAGGCGAGTTAGGTCGTTTTGAAGCCTTAATTATTTTACCTGCTGTTTTGCGAGCTTACGGGCGAGTGTTCGTCGGTGCATACCTAGTCGCCGTGCAGTCTCTGAAATATTAAACCCGGTTTGCGCTAGGGTTTCGTGAATTCGTTCCCATTCGAGGGTTTTAATGGAGGTCGCCCGGCCCTTAATTTCGGTTTCGACGTTACCTTCTGCATTGTTAAAAGCCGCTTCAATATCGTCGGTATTTGAGGGTTTGGCGAGGTAGTGACAGGCGCCGAGTTTTACCGCTTCTACGGCTGTCGCAATGCTGGCGTAACCGGTGAGCACGACAATTAGTATGTCTGGATCGTGTTTGTGTAATGCCTGAACGCAGGCCAGCCCAGATGCATTGCCATCTAGTTTAAGGTCGACTACGGCATAGTTAGGCGAATACTTTTCTAAATGGGTCTGTGCTCCTTCTAAGCTATTTGTGGTGACGACTGCATAGCCGCGTCGCTCAAATGAGCGGGCTAGGGTACGTGCGAAGGCTTCATCATCTTCAATAATTAATAGGTTCTTGCTTGTGTTTGGAATTCCATTACTCATATCGCTAGGCCTCCTTTAGGTGGAGCGCATCTATAGGCAGGTGGATGTTTATTTCTGCACCTCCTTCTGTTCTATTTCTGGCTTTAACTCGGCCACCTAGAATACGAGTCACATTAAACACGAGAAACAAACCTAGACCACTGCCTGGCCTGCCTTTGGTCGACTGGTACGGCTGTCCTAGGCGATCAAAAATCTCCTTCGAGAAGCCAGGGCCACGATCAATGACACGAATATGGAGCATATCGTTTTGGCGATAAACTTCAAGGCCGACCCATTCTGGAGAGGCGTCCAATGCATTGTCGAGGAGGTTACAAATAGTTTGTTTTAAAACTGTATCAGATGCGATGTCGACGTCTTCACCAAAGTGGTTCTCAAAGCTAAATTCACCGACTTTTCGGGTCGACGCCCATTCGCTGCTTAAATCGTCAAAAAATTCCCAGACGCTGGTTTCTCCAGATGATTCACCGCGGGTTTCGCCAGCGGACATTAGGATGCCGCTGACAATGGTTTTGCAACGCTGTACTTGGGTTTGCATTTCCGTAATTTCTTCTTCGAGACCTTTGTCGGCTTGTAGCGCCGGCATATGACGCCAATCGCCGAGGATAACCGCTATGGTGGCCAGCGGCGTACCCAGCTCATGGGCGGCGCCGGAGGCGAGTAAACCCATGCGTAAAATATGTTCTTCCTCTGCGGCGCGTTGGCGCAACTCCGCGAGGCGTGCGTCGTGCTCGCGGTGCGTTCGGTTGATTCGATTGATAAATACCACTAACAAGGCAGCATTCAAGACAAGGCAAATTAACATGCCCTCAACGTAATAGCTGCGGATACCTAAGTGATAATCTTGGGGTAAGTCGAGTGGTCGACCTGCTTCAGCGAGCCAAAGAAAACACAGCGTCGCCATGCCAAGTAAAGCCCAGGCGTAAGAAGGGGCCAATAGCACAGCAGCTAAACCAACCTGCAAGAGGTAAAGGAAGACGAAGGGGTTGGTTGCGCCACCACTGAGATAAAGCTGTATCGTCAGTGTTCCCATGTCTACCAGTAGGCCAATGAATAATTCAGCGGTTTTCACTCGATGTCGAAATCGAAGTGCTAGCTCATTCAATACGTTGAATACGACGAGCCCAGCCAACACCGATAGCATTAATTGCATCGGCAGTTCTACGCCAAAACCGTAGTGGGTAACTAGAATGGTAAGAAGTTGGCCAAGCACCGCGAGCCATCGAAGTTGCACAAGCTGGCGCATATGCTTACCGAGAGTGTCAGTATCTGTGCTCGGAAGGTAGCTGCTTAAAAGAGTTTCGTCGCTCATAGCTATACAGGTATTTTGTTCGGTAAATTTGAGAGATTACACAGTATAACGTTGCCTGCGTATAAGTCGCAGTATGCATCAACATGAAGGTACTTTGCGTTCTTCCCGTACAACAATTATGGCGGCGACGATGACCAGAAGTGCTAGGCTAAACCAGGTTATGGCATACACCATGTGGCTGTTGTGAAAGTTAATAACAGTGAGTCCGCCAACGGGATGTTGGCTGCCTTGTTGATGTGCCTGGCTGGTGTCATGGCTTTTTTCGGCATCAATAAAGTACGGGGCCGCGTACAAGTTTTGCATGTTTGCAATCGCTGCCACGTCACGTGAGTACCAGCGATTAGCGTTTGAATCATTATTTCGTATGGCGCTGCCCTTGGGTTCGCTTATTCGTAACAGGCCGATGAGATCTTGCTGGCCAGTCGGTGGCGGTGTGGCTTGAACCCCCTGATTGATGAATCCGCGATTAATTAATACGATACTGCTATCGCTTCGCCGAAAAGGCGTGATCACCCAGTAGCCACTGCCGAGCTCTGTTGCGGCGACAATAAGGGTGTCTTTATCACTGATAAAGTTGCCAGTCACCGATACGCGGCGATACTCATCTGATTCTCTACTAATGCCTTGCCAGTGTTCCGCCGTGGGTGCGGATTCTGGTGATGCGTGAGCTCGTGCATCGACCCGTTGCATAAGATCTAACTTCCACGCTCTCCGCTCCAGCTGCCAATTGCCGAGAAAAACAAAGCCGGCAAAGATCAGGAGCCCGATGGCGATAGTAATCACTTTTTTAAGCAATGAAGGTATCGCCATGGTTGATTTACTCGCAGCTGTGTCATGTGAGCTATGTGCTGCCCATCATGCCCGGCATCATGTTCGCGTTCATGTGGTACATCACCCACAGGGAACCTGCGAGCGTGATAAACAGTAAGACGATGGTGAAAATCAGCGAGAGCATATTCCAGCCGCCTTCTGAGTGAAAATTCATGTGCAGAAAGTAAATCATGTGCACAAGAATTTGCACTAAGGCAAATCCCAATATAACCACGACGGTTGCATTGCGAGAGCTGAGTACATCCGCCATGACTAGCCAGAAGGGAATAGCGGTGAGAATGACCGAGGCGATAAAGCCGATCATATAACCGCTGAAAGTGCTGTGCGGTCCTTCTTCGTCATGGTGGTCTAGGCGGTGTTGATTGTGTTCGCTCATGACATTGATCCCATTAAATAGACAATGGTAAATACGCCAATCCAGACGACGTCGAGGAAATGCCAAAACATGGATAGGCAAAATAGGCGGCGGCGGTTCGGTACAGTAAGTCCGTGTTTACGAAGTTGAAGCAGCAGAGTAATTAACCAAATAATGCCGAAGGTCACATGTAGGCCGTGGGTGCCGACCAATGTAAAAAAAGCTGACCAATATGCGCTGCGCTGTGGCGTGGCCCCTTCATGAATTAAATGATAAAACTCAAAGAGTTCTAATCCCAGAAACGCGGCACCAAATACCCCAGTAATCGCTAACCAAATCATCGTCCCTTTTAGTTTTCCCTGCTGCATTTGCAACATGGCGAAACCATAGGTGATCGAGGAAAACAGTAGGAAGCTGGTATTCAGCGCAACGAGTGGCAGGTCAAACAGCTCCGCGCCAGTCGGACCACCAGCGTAACTTTGGCTAAGTACGCTATATGTTGCAAAGAGCGCTGCGAAGATCAGGCAATCGCTCATTAAGTACAGCCAAAATCCCAATAAAGTGCCGTTGGCAACGTGATGCTCGTCGCGCACTAGAAAATCAAAATGGTCCGGCGCCGCCGGTACTGCGCTTGAATGAGACATCTTAGGCAAGCACCTCGCTTCGTTTTGCTTCAAATTCAGCCTCAATTTTTTCTACTTCCTCAACCGGGATGTAGTAGTCACGCTTGTAATTGAAGGTATGAACAATAATTGTAATTATCAGAGCGGCAAATGACAGTCCGCCAAGTAGCCACATATGCCAGATCATCGCAAAACCAAATACCGCACTGATGCCGGCGACAACTATACCGGCTGCGGTATTTTTGGGCATGTGGATAGGCATAAAGCCGGTGTTGGGTCGTACAAAACCGTTCGCTTTCATCTGCCACCATGCGTCGTTGTCATATACTCGTGGAGTAAATGCAAAGTTGTACTGAGGTGGCGGTGACGAAGTTGACCACTCTAAGGTACGGCCGTTCCAAGGGTCACCACTTTCGTCGCGCAGTGAATCACGCTTTTTGTAGCTGACGTAGAGCTGGATCAAGAAGCAGGCGATACCGATACCAATTAATACTGCGCCACCCAGGGCTATTTGGAACCAGATTTGTATTGACGGATCGTCGAAGTGGCTCATGCGTCGTGTTACGCCCATGAAGCCCAGCAGATACAGCGGCATAAAAGCGAGGTAGAAGCCGATGAACCAGCACCAGAAGGACGCCTTGCCCCAGAACGGATCTAGTTTGTAGCCCGTCACTTTGGGATACCAGTAAGTGATTGCAGCAAAGGTGCCGAACACGACGCCACCGATGATGACATTGTGGAAATGCGCAATCAGAAACAGGCTGTTGTGCAGGACAAAGTCCGCCGGTGGAACGGCTAATAACACCCCAGTCATGCCGCCGACAACAAAGGTCACCATAAAGCCGATGGTCCACAACATGGGTACATCAAATACGATGCGGCCACGGTACATAGTGAATAACCAGTTAAATATCTTGGCACCGGTGGGTATTGAGATAATCATCGTGGTGATGCCGAAGAAGCTATTCACCGTCGCCCCAGAGCCCATCGTAAAGAAGTGATGTAGCCAGACTAGATACGACAGAATAGTGATGACGAGCGTGGCGTAAACCATCGACGAGTATCCGAACAGACGTTTACCGCTGTAGGTCGAAACGATTTCTGAGAACACACCAAAGATTGGCAAAATTAGAATGTAAACTTCTGGGTGACCCCAAATCCAAATTAGATTCACGTACATCATAGCGTTGCCGCCAAGATCGTTGGTGAAGAAGTTCATACCCAAGTAGCGATCTAGTGACAGCAAGGTCATGACCGCGGTAAGTACCGGGAAGGCCGCCACAATTAAAATGTTAGTACACAGGGCCGTCCACACGAACACCGGCATTTTCATCATATTCATGCCGGGTGCGCGCATTTTCACAATGGTTACTACAAAGTTGATGCCAGACAACAGCGTGCCGACCCCGGCTATCTGCAAGGACCAAATATAATAGTCGACCCCCACGCCGGGGCTTTGCAATATGCCGGTTAAGGGGGGATAAGCGAGCCACCCGGATTTGGCGAATTCGCCGATAAATAGCGATACCATTACTAAGCCAGCGCCCGCTGCCGTCATCCAAAAACTTAAATTGTTCAAGAAGGGAAACGCAACATCCCGCGCGCCAATCTGCAGCGGCACAATATAGTTCATTAGGCCAACAACGAAGGGCATGGCCACGAAGAAGATCATGATCACGCCGTGGGCGGTAAAGATTTGATCGTAGTGGTGGGGCGGTAAATAGCCAGTCGCGTCGCCAAATGCCATAGCTTGATGGATACGCATCATGATGGCGTCGGCAAAGCCGCGCAGCAACATCACGATACCTAAAATCATATACATCACGCCGATGCGTTTGTGATCGATGCTTGTGATCCATTCGCGCCACAAATAGCCCCATACTTTGTAATAAGTGAGTGCGCCGACAAGCGCGCCGCCGCCTATCGCGACAACGATAAACGTCGCCAATAGAATGGGGTCATGAAGAGGGATTGACTCCCAGCTGAGTCGACCGAATATCAGCTTGCTTAGTTCGAACTGTTCAGACATGAAAATTACCGATGCCCACGGGGCATTGTCAGTGAATGGAACAAACGCGTGGCGATTAAATTGGTTGTGGCAAATAATCTATTGAGCATGATGACCCTCGTGCTGCGCCTTAGAGCTAGCCGAAGAATCGTGGTCTTTGTGATGAGGTGACATCCAATCCTTCATACAAACGGAGCCGGCATCTACACAGCGGTTGAGAATGGCGTCGTACAGCTCGGGCGCAACGCTTCTGTAATAGTGAACAGGATTCTTTTCGCTAGGTTTTTCAAGCACCTTGTAAACAGGGCGGCTAAGTTCATCGCCTTCGGTTTTAACCTTGGCAACCCATTCATCAAAGTTTTCTTCGCTCATGCCAAGAAACTTAAAACGCATATGGCTAAAGCCTTCGCCTGAGTAATTGGCAGAGAAGCCGTCATAACTGCCGACTTCATTGATTACCGCGTGTAATTGGGTTTCCATGCCGCCCATAGCATAGATTTGTCCTGCCAGAGCGGGAATGTAAAACGAGTTCATCATGGTGGTCGATGTGATTTTAAACTTGATCGGGCGGTCAACCGGTGCCGCCAGCTGATTGACGACAGCGATACCTTGTTCCGGGTAGAAGAAAAGCCATTTCCAGTCCATGGCCACTACCTCTACGATCAAGGGTTCAACACCTTCAGGAACGGGCTTGCCCTCGCTTATGCGATCCAGTGGGCGATAGGGGTCAAGTTGGTGAGTGCTCACCCATGTGAGTGCGCCCAAGGCGATAATGATGGCCAGCGGTGCCGCCCAAATAACTAACTCCAGACTGGTGGAGTGATCCCAGTCTGGGGAGTAGGTGGCGTCTTTATTACTTGAACGATAGCGCCAAGCGAATATCAGCGTGAGTGCGATGACGGGCACGACCACAATTAGCATGAGTATAGTTGCCCATACAATCAGGTTTGCCTGTTGAGCGGCGATATCGCCAGAGGGCGACATCACTACCGTATCGCAGCCTGATAGCAACACAATAATGGCTGTGAAAAAAATATTGCGCAGAGTTCTGTGAATCGACATCGCCACTCGCAAGTCCAGAGATTAGGTGAGGTTGCGAACTCTAAGCTAATTGCGTGGGCGATAGAATTGGACAATTTGTCCTATGGCTGGCTCGTCGCAATAAGAGTAGGCTTTCCGCCATTACTAAATTTGGATGAAATTTGCGCCATGTCCAGTACCGCTAAACCCATGACGAATAACAACGCTAGCACCGCCGAAATGCAAAACCCCGAGAGGCATTCTTCCGTTGCTCCCGGTGAAATTGCCATCGGTGTGGTCATAGGCCGCGCATCAGAGCATTTCGACTTTTTTGTGTTCGGTATCGCCTGCGTGCTGGTATTTCCCGGCGTGTTTTTCCCCTTTGTAAGTAGCTTAGAGGGCATGCTTTACGGTTTCGCTATCTTCTCCATGGCGTTTGTGGCCAGGCCATTTGGCACTGCCCTGTTTATGAATATTCAGCGTCGCTGGGGGCGTAGCGTTAAGCTTACAACCTCACTATTTTTATTGGGTACGGCTACCGCCGGTATCGCTTTCCTACCCGGCTACAATAGCTTGGGTGGCACGTCGATATTCTTACTTGCTATGTTTCGGATCTTGCAGGGCTTTGCTTTGGGCGGGTCGTGGGATGGTTTGCCATCGCTACTGGTTTTAAATGCCCCAAAAGCTAAGCGCAGCTGGTATGCCATGATTGGCCAGCTCGGTGCGCCAATCGGTTTTTTAATCGCTAATTTATTATTCTTATACTTAATTAACAGCGTCAGCAGCGAAGACTTTCAAGCCTGGGCTTGGCGTTATCCTTTCTTTGTGGCGTTCGCAATAAATGTCGTCGCGCTGTTTGCTCGTTTGCGCTTAGTACTAACCGAAGAGTATACGCAGGCACTAGAGGAGAGCGAGCTAGAGCCAATTAGCACCCGTGAAATGCTAGATAAGCAGGGGCCAAATATTTTTCTGGGGGCCTTTGCCGCGCTGGCAAGTTATGCACTTTTTCACATCGTAACCATATTCCCCTTATCGTGGATTTTACTCGGTGAGTCTCAGCTAATTGGCAAGGTTCTTATTGTTCAGGTGTTTGGCGCCTGCATTGGTATTGTCGCCACTATTCTTTCTGGCGTGATTGCTGACCGTATTGGTAAACGGACAACCGTGTCCTTGATGGCGGTCTTGATTGGGATTTTTGCACTGTTTGCACCGATGCTGATGGGTGGTACACCAGCCATGCAAGATGCCTTTATATTAATTGGCTTTGCACTGCTGGGTATTTCTTATGGGCAGGCGTCTGGCACGGTAACCGCGAACTTTGAACGCCGTTTCCGCTATGCAGGTGCTGCATTAACTTCAGATTTAGCATGGTTGTTTGGCGCCGCTTTTGCGCCATTGATTGCACTTGGATTGTCGGTGCATTTCGGTCTTATGGCGGTAAGCCTATATTTGATCTCCGGTGCCCTTTGTACGCTATTGGCTCTGCGTATCAATAAGCACTTGGAAGCCACTGATTAGTCATACATAGCTAGTTGGAAAAGCCGCGATATCTATGAGATAGCCACGTAAAAGCCAGCAAAATCTTGGCGTGAGTGGCTATTAAACGTCGGTCTACGATATTTTTCGCGAGCTTCTTCTCAGAAAGTCTAACTCTTTCTTCAGGTATTCAATTTTTTCGTCAATGGTGGGCTTGCGGGCCGGTTCGAGAGCGGATTGGTGTTTCAGATTTAGAAAGTCCTGAGCGCTTAGCGCCGGCTCCGGGCAATCGCTACTAACACGCCCAAACCTTGCAGGGTCGCCGTAGTCACTCTTCGCAATCAGTGACATTGGCGGGTTAAAGTTGCCGACAAAGCTGTCTTTTTCATTACGCATTGCTTAACTCTCCCTAATCAGTATTTCTATCTTTCGCTCTCTCAATAGAGTGCGGCGCTTATCTAGCTGTTGTCCTCGTTGTGTGTGATCTTCTTGTCATCAATGGCTTCTTGATTGCGAGTTCTGCAATTAAAACTACTTCAAAAAAGGGATGCTACCGTCAACGTGTTAATTCTTAATGAATATTGGTTCAAGACAAAATTGTCCTTGTGTACTAGTAAATTAGGTTAAAGATAAATAAATGCGGCGGTAGTGTGATTTCTTGCGGAATCGACGAAGGTAATTTAAGGGGCAGGGTTCTAGAGCGTGGTCAATGAGGGTAGTTACTAGCCAGACGTAAGGAGTTGAAATGGGTTATTCGGGAGTCTATTTATTGTCGCCTAGGGCAAGGCCCGCGAAGCGCGTTTACTATAATTTGTTTAAATCAGCTAGACTAAGCGCAGATAAGGACGAGTGTCCGTTGTTGTGAATGAAGGGATATCTTGTCGCTTTTAAGCAGGGATAAGGTGTCACCTGCGCCCCACTCACGCCAAAAGTACCAGCAGACTATAGTTCAAGAGAGCCTTGTGCGCCTGCACATAAGCTGGCCGTAACTTGAAAGCATAAGTTGGCCGCGCCCCTAACCCTGAAGTGGTTCAATGGATGTGACCAGCCCAGTTAAGGAATAATACCCTCAACTGGAGATTGGAAATGACAAGCAGAAAAAAGTATTCGAAGGAATTCAAGCTGGATGCTATCAGCTTGGTAGTGGATCAGGGCTACTCACGGGCGGAAGCGGCGCGCAGCCTGGAGATCAATGCCAATATGCTGGGCCGCTGGATCAAGGAAAATGACGCCGATGACGGTCAGTCGTTCCGTGGCAATGGCAAACTGACGGCCGAGCAGTCTGAGATACGCCAGCTCCGGGAAGAGGTGCGGCGGCTGAAGATGGAGAAAGACATTCTAAAAAAGGCGACGGTCTTCTTTGCCAAGGAAACGCGATGAAATACGCGTTTATCACCCAGCACAAGAAGACCTGGCCGGTTGACCTGATGTGTCGACTACTGGGTGTCAGTCGTAATGCGTATTACCGGTATTGCCAGCGCCGGGGTGAAGAACTGCCAGATCCCGAGCGCTCGGAGATGCTGGCAGCGGTCAGAGAGATCGCCGAGGCCAGTGATGACAGCTATGGATCACGGCGGATGAAGCGAGCACTGAACGCGTTGGGTTACCCGGTGGGTCGCCGCAAGGCCCGCTCACTAATGCGTGAAGCTGGCGTCAAAGCCCGCTATAGGAAGAAATACAAGGTGACAACCAATAGCAACCACAAGAAACCGGTGTTCGAGAATATTTTGAAACGGGAATTCACCGTGGAGGACCCTGATCTGGCGTATGTTTCCGACATCACCTACATCTGGACACAGGAAGGCTGGCTGTACCTGGCGGTGTTTATCGACCTGTTTAGCCGCCGGGTGGTGGGCTGGAGCATGGGATCGCGGATGAAGAGCCGATTGGTGACGGATGCCTTGCGCATGGCCCTGTGGCGACGATGCCCAAAGGCTGGCTTGATTGTTCACTCCGACAGAGGCTCCCAATACGCCAGCAAAGCGTATCGGAGATTGCTGGGACAACGCAGTGGCGGAGAGTTTCTTTGCCAGTCTGAAGAAAGAACGAGTGCAATGGAAGCACTACCAGACACGCGCCGAGGCACAGAGGGATATTCTGGATTACATTGCGATGTTTTATAACAGCCAACGGCTGCATTCGACATTGGACTACATCAGCCCCAATGATTACGAATCAGCGATGGCGGAATTGAAGAAAGCTGCTTAACTGGGTTGTCACAAATTGGTTGACCACTCCAAAATCCTATTCAATTTGGTGAAAGGAAGATCACTTGATGAGGTACAAAAACACTTTCATAAAAAGCATCAAAAGGAGAACGACAAGTTAAGTGATACTATATCTAGCAAATCAAATCGGACTATTTCTTCATCGCTGCGGAGCAAGGGCACTGTGCAGTGCTCTACCTGGAACTTCAAGAAGCTCTCTCCTGATTTCAAGTGGTTCGTAGTTGTTACTCGGCAAGATGCCACCAACTGGGGCGATGCGCTCAGTTCGGAATTAGAGCGCTACGCTTTAGTTGTCACTGTGGCAGACCGAGAAAATGAAGAAGCTCAGTTGTACACGCAGATTTCTCAGCGTATTGATTTGAGAGCTAAAGCACGCGCCAAAGTATGAATTTTAGCCATTGCTAAAGGTAAATTCTCGGTCAATAGAAATAGCCCGGCGACTTTGGTTCCGGGCCATCCAGAATAGTATCTGAGACTGCTATTAACGGGTCCATGCAGTCTGCTTTGATCCGAGCCCAGCTTATCCAGTCCTTGAGTTCCTCGCTGAGCTCTCCATTCCTGACCGAAGCCTGCTCTACCGCATCGATATATTGCCGTAAACGTTCGGCTTCGAGCCACTGAGTGGCGCTTACCTTCAACTCTTCAAGTTGCTCCAGTTCCTGCTTTCGGAGCTCAACCTGGCGGTCGTATCGGTCTTTTTCTGTCTGCCATACTAGGCGTCTGCGTTCCTGCTCTTCAGCTCGGATACGATGTTCTGCGATCAGGTCTAATGCACCGGCAACAACTTGATGCAGCCGTTGCTCCAGCGGAGTTTTCGGCGTATCCCCCCAACTTCTGGATGGATAACCGCCGATTGAAATCGTCAATTTTCCGGTTGCCGTGGCGGGCAGTAGTTTTGTCAGTTTGTCCAAATGCGCCGTTTGGCCTGCGTCAGTTTCGCGGCGGTCTCCAGCCGTACATATACCAAACGCCTCTGGTCATCCGCCGCGTCGCAACTCCCTGACACCCCGGCCCAGCTTGCGGCGCAGCAGGGCCCGCAGGGTCGCCCCATCCGAATACCCGACCTGTGTGGCGACCTGGTCGACGCTGGCGTTTCCGGTGCGCAAGAGATGGACGGCATGCTCCACGCGCAGGTCCTGGAAATACGACAGTGGTGTCTTGCCCAAAACGCTTTGCAGCCGCCGCGCCAAGGTGCGCTCGCTTGTGCCCGCGGCGCTGGCCGCCTCCGCCAGCGAGAACCCCTGCGCGAGCCGACGTCTGGCCCAGCTCTCGAAGCGCTCCACCATTGGGTCGGCATGCGCAAGGTGGTCGTGAATCACGAACTCGGCTTGCGAACTGCGTGCCTCGACCAGCAGATAGCGTGCCACCAGGGCCGCCAGCGCCGGACTGCGCCCCCGGATGATGTGCAAGGCCAAGTCAACGTGGGCCAAAGCGGCACCCGCGGTAGTGAAGCGTGTCGAGTTCACGATCATGCGTGACTCGTCCAACGTGACGTTCGGATAGCGCTGCCGAAACATCGGCCCCAGCCACCATGACGTCGTCGCACGATGCCCATCAAGCAGGCCACTCTCTGCAAGTAAGAAACTACCGGAGCAGGCGGCACCAAGGTGCGCGCCAGCGGTGGACCACAGCTGTAGCGCGGCGACCGCATCGGGCACGTCGGGGCGTGTGAGCCGAGCCGAGAGCGTGTCAGGCATCTTGTCACCAAACGCGGGCACGAGCACGACGTCTGGTTCCGGCACACCACGCGCAGTGACCACGGGGACCGTCAAGCCCTGCGCCGTTAGGATGCGACGCCGCACGCCCACCAGCGTGAGCTCTATGTGCGCGGGAGCCTGTGGCAGCGAGCTCGACATCGCATTGGCCAAGCCCACTGTGTCAGTGAGCGCCGCAAGCCCCAGATCAAACACGCCATCACAAACAAGGATATGAAGTTTCATGGCAATAATGATATCAAAGTTGTCATTTTTGTCTATATAAATGGTTGTCATGAAGACTTAGACTGCAGGCTCGTCGGTGCTTTCACCTAAACCATTTACCCAAAGGATTACAATATGACCAAGCTCGCCCTGTTTGTTCGCCTCGAAGCCAAACCCGGCCAGGAGGCTGCGCTTGCCGACTTCCTGGCCAGCGCACTGCCGCTCGCCAACGCCGAATCCGGCACTACTGCCTGGTTTGCATTGAAGTTTGGCCCTTCGACGTTCGGTGTGTTCGATGCCTTTGCTGATGAGGCAGGTCGCCAGGCTCATCTGAACGGCCAGATCGCCGCGGCCTTGATGGCCAACGCCGCGACCTTACTCAGTTCTCCGCCCAATATCGAGAAGGTCGAACTGCTTGCAGCCAAACTGCCTGCATGACAACCCGGCCTTGACTCAATCAGGTCACGCTGCGTAGGGCCACACGGCCCTACGCAGCCCCCCTCGATTGCCGGGGGGATGTTCGGCGACAATTAGGATGACCAGTTGACGACAATTCTCTTGGCCGGTTGGGTGTCTCAATAGGTACCTTGTTTTCTGTTCGGCGTGCTGGTGAAGGTTTGGTGGTTCCAAATCGAGACAGCAGAACGACGCTTTTCGGCTTCTCAGAAGCTCCCGAAGGGCTTGCCTCTGAGGACTCTGAGCCGGTGTTGTCAGTCCTTGATGTGGAACCACCACATCTGCAGACTGACGCCTTGGTCAGAGTCCTCAGAGGCAAGCAGTAGATTAAGGAATTAGCCAGACGGGACACTAGTGAAGAAGCTGAACCGAAGTGCGGGGTCCATCATGGTTGCGGCCGGCGCTTACCTGGCCAACCCCACAATCCGTGGCGGCGACTTCTCTGGCCGGTTAGACCGCTTTCAGGTGCCGCCCGCAGGGCGAGGTGGTCATGATTTCGTGCCAGCGATCCCGCAGCAGGCGCTCGAGGTGGTCCCGAATCCAGATAATGCCGGGATCCCGGTCATGGCGGGCGTGCCAGACCAGGTACATGCTGGTGGGATCAACCTCAAAGGGCAGCTCTCCCATCCAGAGCCCGTTCACAAAACCGCAGTCCTGACTGATGAGCTCCGGCACCGCCGCAATCAGGTTTGTCTCCCGAAGCACCTGCGGCACGATGGAGAAATGATTGACGGTGGCGGCAATCCGGCGGCTTTGCCCCTTCTGGTCCAGGTAGCTGTCCACGAAACCATGGGCGTCGCCCGACATGGACACAAGCAAATGCCGGGCCTCCAGGAATTCCTCCATGGTGATCGGCTTACCCGCCAGCGGATGTCCTTCGCGCATCGCCAGCACGTAGCCACCCTCAAACAACCAGGTGCTCCGCAGGCTGTGGTCGTGCTGGTTCAGAACGCCAACCGCCAGGTCCACGTGGGCTTCGCGCAGATCGTCGTAGGTGCCATCGGGCGTGTACGGGACCGCGTGCAGATCGACACCGGGCGCCTCCCGCTCCAGCAATTCGATTAACTGGCGCCAGACCATCTCAACGATCACGTCGGTAGCGGCGATGCGAAATTTCCTTTTGGAATTAGCGGGGTCGAACTGAGTGGCTGAAACCGCGTTGGTTAGCGCGTACATGGGCCCGCCTACCTGGTCCCAGAGGCTCAAGGCATAAGACGTTGGCTCGATGTTACGATCTTTGCGGACAAACAGCGGGTCGCTCCAGATCTGGCGCATCCGGGAAATTGCGTTGGATACCGCCGGCTGGGTCATGGCCAGACGCTCGGCGGCTCGGGTCACCGAGCGCTCGGTCATGATGGCGTCGAAAATATAGAGGAGTTGCAGCTCCTGGGTTTTCATCGTGGGGTACCTGAATGATGGCAATGGACCCGGATAAGTCTGACCAGCATTGGCGGGCAGCGCAACCGGCACACAAAAACACCCTCCCATAACAAGAGGGTGTTGATTCGAGCCGGTGAATTACAGGTTGCCTTTGACGAAGGCCCGCAACTGGCCCAAGGTGCCGGCACCGGTCTGCCGGGCCACCACGCCGCCCTCGCGGAACAGCGCCAGGGTCGGAATGCTGCGGATTCCCATGCGAGCCGCCGTTTCCGGGCTGTCATCCACGTTGACCTTGGCCACTACCAGGTCATCGCCCAGTTCGTCGGCGATTTCATCAAGCATGGGGCCAACGGTCTTGCAGGGGCCGCACCAGGGTGCCCAGAAATCGACCAGGACCGGCTTGTCGTTACGACCAACGGCCGCATCAAAGTTGCTGTCGTTTACTTCAACGATGTTGCTCATATCGTTTCTCCGTTTCCAGTAATGCCTGAGCCTAACCATGCGCCCTGCTCTTGCTGAAAACCAATTGTTCAGCGGTATACATGGTATTTCCCAGGGTGATGTACACCGGTTGTCAGTGACTGCCAAAGCGCTTGCTCAGCACCAGTCCGCCCCAGGCCAGGGTGCGATCACCGGTACCGTTCTTGATTTCGGAGCTCTGCACACGCAACACGTAGCTCAGCTCCATGTTGTCCCAGAGGGTGTGGGTGTAACCGGCCCAGACTTCCGCTAGCAGCACATTCAGATCATTGGCACTGAGTTCGTGATCAGAATCCCGGAACTGACCCTGCAGAAAAGCGTTGTAGGCCCTGGCCTTCACCGACAGGCCACCCCAGAAGTAGTTCTCCCGACCGCCGACCGCGGAGACGCTGGGCGCCCGCTCACCGTAGGCCATCAATTCCGGGTTGAAGCGGTTATCCGGCGACGAAATCAGCCCTCCCCGGAACACCAGGGCGGCGCCAAATTCAGTGAGGTATCCGACGCTCCCAAAGTAGGTCACCTTGAACTTGCTGCCCGGCTCACTGCCATCCAGGTACTGGTGGTAGGCCGCGGAGTACCGCAAGGTAGGCTCGCCCCCTTCGGAGATCTGGTGATCCCAGCCTTCGGGCTTGTCACTGCCGGTGGCCTTGTGAATCGCATTCTGACTGTGCTCAAACAGGTCTAAGCCCAGGGCACCAACGGTCAGCGAGGTGGTCCATCCCGAGGTGCCACCGGCCGGCGCTACGGGGAGTTGTTCGTGAAGCTCGAAGAGTCACTGGGGCACGCCATGCGGGAGGACGCACGGCGAACTGAGGACGAAGCGCCGGCGTGGACAGCGCCAACGGACAATCACTGATCACGAAAACAAAAAGGCCGGCTTGATGAATGCTTCCGAAAAGAATGTGGTTCTACGGCTTAATGAGCATAAGAAGAACCCATCAAATCCCTGGCGGCTATCTGTCAAATTGCATGGGCGTAGCCATGTTCCATCACAGCATTTTATCAGACCGGCGCGCATCTCTTACCGCCAGAAAGATCGGCACAGCAATCTGCGAGAACAGCGCCAGGCCCCAAAGCCCGTTGCTGACAATCGACGGTACGAAGGAATGAACGGCTAGCACAACCAGCGCCATGACAATGCCGAACAGCCTCAGACCGGCGCTATGGTAGTTGTCGGTAGCATCGGCATCAGCCACGGTTCGACGCAGCGCCCATAGCGAAGCTAAAAAAACCGCAAGGCCGACCGAGCCAAGCGCGGCGTAGCCGGGCGGATAAGGCTTCCACAGGCCGACGAAGACTTCTCCGGCCAGCGCAACGCCAATCGTCACCGCACTCCACAAAATCGCGATGTGAGCAAGCCAGTATCTCAGCAGCACGGCACTGGTGCGGCTCTTCGGTTTTGCATTGCCGACGCAGTCGAAATAAGTCCAGGCCAGCGCGAAGAGGGACAAGCCGCCCATGGTCACATTGAACAGCGTACCCGCGCTGACTTTGTAGACGCCCTTGTCGGCCAGCGTGACCACCAGCTTAAAGAAGCCTTCACCCAGCAAGATCAACATCAGAAGGCCGAAGCGCTCCGAGATGTGTCCGAGTTGAGGCACAAAGCGTTCGAAGCGGAGCGTGCCCACACGCGGCAGCATGTACTACAGCTGGATTGCTGCCACGCCGGCGGCAAAGACCCAGTAGGCGACCGGTGTGGGCAAAAAAGCCGACAGCGCGAACAACCCGGCCAACACGAAAAAATTCCGCCCCTGTTCCTGCGCCAGCCTATTGGCCGCGTTGTCGATACAGCGCGCCCGCCAGTAAAGATAGGCCGTCAGCGCCCGATTCAACGCATAGCTCAGCGCGAAATACGTCCAGCCTTCACCGCCCACGTCGGGAATCGCCGCCGCGATGGTCATCATCGTGACAATCTTAAGTGCCATCGCCACGCGATGCGGCATGTCCGTGGAGATATACAGTGAGTTATAGACCGAACTGTCTGCCCAGGCATAGAAAATCGCCAGGAACAGTCCCGTAAACACCCAGAATCCTTGCCACCCCAGATGATGGGACAGGTAATTCCCCAGAATGAAAATTGTCACTACATGGACCAGATCGAAGAAAAGTTCCACCCAGTGCACGCGGTCGTGGGTTTCATCGACATCCATGTAATGGCGCGGTCGCCGCCAGAGAAGATCGCTAATGACCATACACTACACCTTTTTCTTACTGTTCTGGCGGTGAATTATGCGCCGGCCAGAGACTAGCGGAAGCTACGAACTGTTAATCAAGTTCGACCACTATTTTACCAATCTGCTGATTTGACTCCAGATAGTGATGCGCTGCCACTATCTCTTCAAATTTAAAGCTTCGATCAATGACAGGCTTGAGTGTTCCTTCGGATAAACCCGAGTGGATAAATTGCTTTGCTCTGCGAAAACGCTCGATGTCTTTTATAACTTCAGTAAACACATACCCCCTAACTGTCAGACTTTTACGAAGTGCTCTTTTTAAGGGAAAAGGGGTTGTTTCGGGACTTAATGCTCCGTGCACTATTATTGTTCCTTCAGGGCTCATTGCTTCAGCAATTTCAGCTATCTGCGGCCCACCGACAGCATCAAATGCGATTTTTAAATTGTTTGCTCCCAAGATGCTTCTCAAGCTATCCAGTAGCGGTTCTTCTTGGGTTGCAATCACATGGGCCGCGCCAGCCTTGAGCACAGCAGCCTTTTTAGCTCCTGTTAGAGTTGTAGCGATAGCGGTACCCCCCAGAGAATTCACAATTTGAATCGCAGCCAATCCAACACTGCTCGATGCGGCGGTTATCAGTACTGAATCGCCTTTTTGCACGTTAGCAATTTCGACCAAAGCGCCATAAGCTGTCAGGTACTGCATCCAAGCTGCTGCGCCTTCAGCAAAGGTTAGCCCTGCTGGTTTGGGTGCCACATATTCACTTGGTACGACAATCTCTTCTGCGTAGCAGCCATTCTGAGAAAGCCCCATCTGAGGGACAATACAAACCTCTTCCCCAAGGCGTAAATGATTCACCTCTTCCCCGACTTCAATAACTATCCCGGATGCTTCATAGCCGATTCGCGAAGGGAAGTCAGCCTTTTCTATATAGTGGCCTCGCCTAAACATGGCATCAGCACGATTGAGCCCAACAGCTTTGACCGCAATACGAACATCAGTGGCCTGCAAACTTGGACTCGCCAGCGAGTCAATAGTTAATACCTCGGGGCCACCTAATTCATGGAAACGAACAGTTCGAATTAGTTTTCTTGGGCTCATATGCATCCTCAACAATGACTTTTTAAGCAATTACATCAATAACGACTTTACCCATGGACCCCAACTCTACGGCATTATGTGCATCCATTGCCGTGTCTAGGGAAAAGCGTAACGGATCGAGTAGTGGCTTAATTTGTCCAGCTTCAACAAGAGCCGTAATTTGCCGCAGAATGTCACCATGATGTTTGCGCCCCTCTCCGCTGAGCTGTGGGTGTAACACAAAAATCGCTGATAATGTTGCAGAGCGCAATGACGACGGTACCAGGTTATGTGAGCCGAATGCAGCACAGCTTAAAATATGTCCATAATGTGCAATGATACCTAATGAGGCATCGAGTACAGAGCCACCGGCAGTGTCGTAAATGATATCGAATCCTTTGCCTTGGGTGTATGCGTCCATGTAGTCAGCAGGGCTTGCAGTGTGATAATCAATTGGCGTGGCACCAAGCGCCTTGAGCAGTTGTTGTTTTCCAGTCGATGCAGTGGCATAAACGTCGGCACCTAAAGCCTTAGCAATTTGCACAGCTAAATGCCCAACTCCGCCAGCTCCACCTTGGATAAGGATTTTCTGGCCCGCTTTAACATTCGCCTTGTCAACCAAACCTTCCCAAGCAGTAAGTGCAACCAGAGGTAAAGCCGCAGCCTCACGCATGGACAAATTTTTCGGTTTGGGAGCAAGTAACTCAGCATCTACGTTGGCATATTCAGCCAATGAGCCTTGCAATCCTCGCACTCCGCCAGTCAGACCATAAACGGCATCGCCTACTGCAAAGTCGGTGACGCCGTCGCCGATAGCAACAATTTCTCCAGCCAAATCGGTGCCAAGTACTGCGGGTAATTCCGGCATGGCATAAGGAGCTATACCTCGGCGGATCTTGTAATCAATAGGATTGACGCCACTCGCAAATATTTTTACTTGCACCTGACCTGCTGATGGAGAAGGTAAGTTAATCAGGGCATCCCGGAATACTGTACCTTCTTCATAGCTATCTAATATCAAAGCACGCATTTGTCCGTTTAACGCAGTCATCAATAACCTCACAATCTGAATATTCAGCGGGTGGTTAAATCACCCGCTGGTTAATAGGTCTTTTATTAAACGAATTAAAATTCTTGAACAGTTGGGCGCAGAACAATCTCGTTGATATCCACATCCGCAGGCTGCTCAATTGCGTATGCGATAGCACGAGCAACAGAGTCAGATGGAATTTCATTTTGCTGATAAAAATCTTTTACAAAGGCTGCACCCTGAGTATCTGAACTTCCATGTTTTAAATCAGATTCGATTGCACCCGGTGAAATGATTGTTGAACGAATTTTACCCCCAACTTCATGGCGTAAGCCTTCGGCAATAGCGCGAACAGCGAATTTGGTTCCGCTATAAACCGTGCCGCCGGGACTGAATACTTTGATACCCGCTACGGAAGAAATATTGATAAAGTGGCCTGTTCCCTGAGCCTGAAAGATCGGAAGCGCTGCGGCTACTCCATACAGCAGACCTTTAACGTTGATGTCAATCATGCGATCCCATTCGTCAACTCGAGTCTCAGCTAACGGTGCAATCGCCATTAACCCTGCATTATTGATAACCACATCAACTTTACCGAAGCGCTCTTGTGCAAGATTTACAAGGGCCTTCACTTCGTCCGGGCTAGTCACATCTGTCGCTTGAACCGCAACTTCTCCGCCCGCTGCGCGTATGTCAGCAGCAATAGCTTCAAGCTTGTCGATGCGTCGGGCACCTAAAACAACAGATGCGCCAAGGCTGGCTAAATGTCTTGCCGTGGTCTCGCCTAAACCGCTGCTACCACCAGTGATCACAACGACCTTACCGCTGATGTTGTTTGCTAAAACACTACTCATAGTTAATATCCTCAAATCAGTTGAATGAACGACTATGTCTAACTAACAAGCAAATTATCCCTTACCTTCAAAAACCAATAAATGGAAACGTTTTTATTTGACAATTCCAGAATTTGGAATAATATTTGTGTATTCATATCAAACCTGAGTGTGACTGTGATGCTTAACAGATTGGAAATGCTCCGGATATTTTGTACTGCTGCTGAGTCTCGCAGCTTTAAAGAAGCGGCTAACCGTCTGGGAATTTCTCCTCAGGCAGTGACGCGAGCAGTGAAGGAGTTAGAGCGATTGCAAGGGGAGCTTTTATTTCATCGAAATACTCGACACATACAAGTGACCCTAGTTGGAGAAAAATTTGCTGTGATAGCAAAAGAACGCCTGCGCGCTGTAGATGAATTGTTTCAAACAAGCGCCCCTGACTCGGGTAATGAATTACAAGGGCGGGTTCGTATCGCAGCGCCTGTTGGTTTTGGTCATAAATGCTTGATGCCAGCATTAATGGAACTCTCAACAGTACATCCTCAACTTGATATAGACCTGACACTCAGTGACGAGCGCGTGGATGTAGTTGACGAAAAAATAGATATTGGGATTCGTATCGGCTTCATGAGAGATAGTCGATTTATTGTCCGCCAGCTCGCCAAAATTAATCTGTATGTCGTGGCTTCGCCTGACTTGATAAATAGAGTGGGAACGCCTGCGTCTATTGAAGATCTAAACCACTTGCCGGTTACAGGGTTAGTAGATCGCAATACGGGAAAGCTTTGGCCATGGGTTTTTTCCATGGACAGACAGTGGACGCCATCCATAACACGTTTTCGAAGTGCCGACGCCGAAGCTGAATTAATGGGTGTACAAAATGGACTGGGGTTTGCTCAAATTCCTGACTTTTTGGCCCAAGACTTATTACGCCAAGAGAAACTTGTTAGAGTGTTAGAAGAGGTCGAGCCTGTGCCTTGGGATTTATATATTTATCGCCCTCAACGTGGTCCAGTACCACAACGTGTTCGATTGGTTTTTGATCACTTGGTGTCAAGATTGAGTGTCCGCTAATTGGCACATAAGTAATATTCATAAAGTGCGAATACTACATTAGCTCACTTTACTGCAAAAACCGTAACCAATGTCTTCGTTGAGTCACCAGGAAGGGTCATCGTACTCCAGTACGCTGCCACGAAGCTTTTCAAGTGGTTTTTCGTCATTCGCTTCTGTCATGGCGGCCCCTCATTCAGGATGATCACAATGAGTGTAGCATTCCAGTCGTCTGTTGCGGTTGGCGCTCACCTGCTCGCGGGGAAAGCTCAACGCGAAAGACGCACCTCTAAAAATTGCTTCACGCTAGTCAAGTCCCGGAATTCCTCGCCACCACGGTAAGTAGGTTGACCAATAAGACAGGAAGGGGTGCGGGAATTTTGAGCAGGGCCATTGGAATTTGGCTAGATTATGCATACATTGAAACTATAGCCGGCCAAGTTATCCTTACAAGAACACTTGCCTTACTTGATATGACTTCAAGCTAGGCTTTGTCGGGATTTTACACAGAATTGTATCTTCTTGCTTAAAAAAGAGAAATACTATTTGAACGGCACTTATTCCTGGGTATGGTGATTTTGATGATGTCGTTCTTTGGTTTTTTGAATTTAGTGTTGGAGAAGTATTTTCTCAAGTTTAGGTTGTATGCTGGGTCAGCATACTCCTGAGTAAGGCTTTCCAGATTATCTATCTGATGAACAAATTTATAGCTCTGATTCTTAGGCATTTAGAAGAAAGAGACATTTTCTGCCTTTTCAGGGAATGTTTGTTTAGATAATTTAATTCCAACCAGCCAGAGCTCCTTCTTGAATCCGAGCAGATTTTCTTCATCCTTACCAAGTAAGATCGGCGGTGCATAAATGCCATTAGCTTCGAGAGAAATTCTTATAAAATCATTGCTTCTAAGTAAGTATGGGAGAGCTGAAGCATATGTTGGGTCATCTTGACGTAGCGAAGCGGCGACAAGGGCATCCGTGTGACGTGTATTGTTGGGCATATTTATAAATTGTATCGGTCAACGAGCAATATTGAGAGGGCAGTAATCCCTTGATGAATTGCGTCACCGATTCCCCAATGCTTGTGGAATTCGTTAAACCAGTTTACTAATGCCGAAATTTGTTCTGGCGTATACCGTATCGCATTGTTCAACTTCGAAAAGGCCTCAGGCGTCAGATCGCTCAAGTTGTAAATATTGATTGAAAAATCCTTTGAATCTGGAGCACCAAGACGGACAGTGATTTCTTGAGGAGCGAGTTCGCTGTGCTTCAAATGGACATTCAGATTTCGCAATTCTCGCAAGATATGAAGCAAAGGATTACTGCTCCACCAGAGCTTAAATGAATTATTCGGGCACTCCCACTTCAGAGTATCTTCTACTGATACAAGCTCACCTAATGCAGCCCTCATGTAGCCTTCGCGCTGTCGGAGAGAGCTTCCATCCGCCCCCTCAAGATTAGAGATCTTGTAGCAAAAACGAAGTGCCATTTCGATGCGTGCTGCCGTATATGGAAGTTTTGATATCGCCTTTTCAACTTCACTGGGTAGTCGAACCCATGTCTGCATGTGATCGCGAACAGGGACCAACGTAAAATCGAGCTTCACCGAATGCATTTTTTTCATATTTATGCCAGCTTAGTATGTTTTTCCGGCCGCCCTCAATCTATTTAACCTTCTGTTTTATTTCGAGATTTTATAACTTTCTTCCCGTCAGGCAACGTTATTGTCCGGGTTACAGTCACAAAAATGGCCGCTTTATGTCTTCAATTGTTGGTATTTGTGGATGGCCGCCGCTTTTGGCACACTCCGTGTCGTACCCGAGGGATTTCAACCGACCGCTTAATGCAGTTAAGAGGCATCGTATTAGAGCTGCCAGATGACTCTCAGGATATTTTGGCCAGATCATGTATCATGATCTTACCTTTTGTAATGAATGACAATCCGATAGTCTCTGCCTAACTGGCCAATATTCGGTACGCGAGCGCATCCAGTTTTTCTTTGGTAGGTTCCCAATTTTGCATCACTTGCCCCATCAGCCGGTAGAATCGCTCGCTGTGATTATGCTCGGCGATGTGGCAAAGCTCATGTAAGATTACGTAATCAATGCACTCTCGAGGCGCTTTAACCAGGTGAGGGTTGAGGGTAATTCGACCGTTGGGTGAGCAGCTGCCCCATTGGGTTTGCATGGTCAGTATACGCAGTGGTGGATGCTCATCTACCCAAAGGGCTTGTTTCAGCATCGCCTCGTGGCGCTTGGCAAAGGTTTCCTTGGCCCGTGCTTTGTACCAGTCCGTCAGTAGCTCTTTCACCTTGTGAGTGGACTTTGTTCTTACCGAAACTTCCAACTTGCCGCGTAGCAGTTTCACACCTTGAACCTGCTCAGGTGCTTCAATCACTTTCAGCAGGTACTGCTTCCCTAGGTAGTAATGGCTCTCACCGCTGACGTACTGCCGAGGTGTTGTGAATTCGAGCTGTCTTCGGAAGTCCCGAAGCTGCTCGTATATCCAACGTCCACGTTTTTTAACAGCAGATAACACGGCTTCGCTCTCAGCCCCCTCAGGAGCCGATGCGATTACCCGACAATCGGGATGTACCTTGATTAATACCTTGCCTGTGGCTTGCGGGCGCTTAACTCTCTCAAACGTAATCTGCTCATCACCGTAGCGGAAACTCATGGTCTGGCTTAGAGGTTTAATCGGCACATTCATCTGGTTACAGCCCGCTCAAGCCCACACGAGTGATCTGAACAATCATCTCAACAACCTTCTTGGCCTGATCCATACCGCCACCAATGGCTTTGCACTCCTGAAACATTCGGGGTAGTAGCTTTTTACGAATATCAGCTTCGATGTTTTGTGGGTTGATGGAGTTTTCCGAGACAGAGGCTTCTACCGCTCGGTCAATTTCAAAGGCAACTTTGACCCACTTATCTTGAACTTGCTGATCCAGCACAGCTAAAGCTTCGGGTAGCACTTTCTTGAAGACACCAAAATAAGCTTGAGCATGGCGATTACCGGTAAAGGCATCGGGTATGTCGTTCAAGCGCCTGTCTTGCACTTGCTCTTCAAATTCACAGAACAGCATGTACTGTTTCAGTGGATGGTCGAATAGTTTTTCGGCCTCTTCAATGGCTTGGCGCAGCAGCTTGGAGAACGCTTCTTGAGCATAGGGATCGTCCCGTAGCTCTTGTTCAATCATGCGGGATACGCGGGTTTTGATGATGTCGGTTTCGTTGCGGGTTTTATCTTCGCTCCAGTCTTCGGGCTGTTGCTTATGCCCCATCTTACCCACTTCATAGACGCCATCGGGTTCTTTAACCTCGACGCCCACCACATGCTTATCCAGCAGCTTTTTAACCTGTTCGGCGTATTCGTCGTAATCAACCCTCTCACCCGCATCTTGTTGCACTAGTTGGCGCAGGCTGGAGAATTGCTTCACTGTTTCTTTGTAGTGGCGACGATCTTGGTCGCTAAAGCTCTTGTCTTCAAAGAAGGTGGCTGATTGCAGCGCTACCTTCAAGCAGCTGGCGAAGCCCGTCAGGGCTTCGTAGAAGTCTTCGCGCACCTTTAGATGCACGTCAACCAGCTCGCCGCTCTCTCCCGGTGCTGAAGGCTCTTGTTCTTCAATCTTCGGAACCAGAACCTGACGCAATTGCTCGATGTCGTTCTTGTTTTTCACGCCATTGAATATGGCCCATAGCTGCTTATAAAGCTGTGGCAGGCGCTTGTATTCGGTACTCATCTGGTTGTAGAGGCCAGCAATATCATTAATGTCGTAACCGCCCTGAGTACGGGAAGCCAGATCCTGATATTTCTGAATGGTGGTATCCAGTTCAGCCAGAATGCCGCGATAGTCGATGAGTAGACCAAACTTCTTATTCGGGTGCAGGCGGTTTACCCGTGCAATCGCTTGGATCAGGTTGTGCTCTTTCAGGGGTTTGTCGATATAGAGCACAGCGTTTTTCGGCTCATCAAAGCCGGTGAGCAGCTTATCAACCACGATGAGTATCTTCAGTGAATCGTCTTTGTTGAAGCGTTCGATAAGGTGTTTGGTGTAAGCCTGTTCATCTTGGCTTCCAACATTGTCTTTCCACCACTGGGTGATTTCCGGTGTGGTGGCCTCATCGACAGCAGTATTGCCTTCACGACTATCCGGCGGGCTCATCACGACGGCAGATTCAAACAAACCTGCTTCGTCCAGATACTTTTTGTATTTGATAGCTGAGGCTTTACTGTCGCAGGCTAACTGGCCTTTCAAACCTTCGTCGATGTTCTTCACGAAGTGATTGGCAATATCTAGGGCAATCAAACGAATGCGGTCATCCGCACCGTATACCTGGCCTTTCTTAGCAAACTTGCGCTTCAGGTCGGCCTTTTGCTCGTCTGAAAGCCCTTCGGTAATACGCTCAAACCAACTGTCGATGGCGCGTTCATTCACATCTAGGTCGGGAATGCGTTCTTCGTACAGCAGTGGTGTAACTGTTTGGTCTTCCACAGCACGTTGCATAGTATAAGCGTGCACAATGGGGCCAAACTTATTGGTGGTCTTGTCGTCTTTTAACAGTGGCGTTCCGGTAAAGGCAACAAAGGCTGCATTGGGTAGCGCCTGTTTCATTCTGATATGGTTTTCACCACCTTGGCTGCGGTGGCCTTCGTCAATCAGCACAATGATGTCAGAGCTGTGGTTTACACACTCCGGCATTTTGGTAGCAGTATTAAACTTCTGAATAAGCGAGAAGATAATCCGCTCAGTGCCTTTGCCAACCTGTTCGGCCAAGCGTTTTCCTGAGGTGGCCATGGCTGCTTCTTTGTCCTTTTTACCGGCCAGTTCGCCGCCAGAAGCAAAGGTTTTACTCAGCTGGGTTTCTAGGTCTACCCGGTCAGTCACCACCACAATGCGGCATTGTTTCAGGCTTTCGTGCAAGATCAGCGCCTTACTTAAAAACACCATAGTGAATGATTTACCCGAACCCGTGGTATGCCAGATCACACCGCCTTCACGACCGCCAGTGCTACTTCGGGTATTGATGCGTTCAATCAGTCGCTTAATACCAAACACCTGTTGATAACGGGCAACGATTTTGCCAGCCTTTTTATCGAATAAGGTGAAGTAACGGGTCATCTCCAGCAATCGGGCAGGGCTTAACAGACTAATCAGTAATTGATCTTGGCCGGTCACAGCAAGCTCGCCGGCAGCGGTCAGGCTCTGGTACCAATCCAGGTCTTTTGCTGGGCGGTGATTGAATAGGCCTGCCAGCTGTTCATCTTTGAGTTTTGTGTTTTTTATGGCGTACATCTCAGCATCTGTGATGTCTTCTTCACGCCAGGCGGCCCAGAACTTAGCGGGCGTGCCACAGGTACCATACCGGCCTTCGTTGCCGTTTATGGAAAGCAGCATTTGGCTATAGGCAAACAATAACGGGATTTCATCATGGCGCTGGTTACGCAGGCTTTGCGAAATGCCCTCGTCAATGGTGGGGCCTTTTTTCGCATTGCTATCCGGGCGTTTCGCCTCAATTACTACTAGAGGAATACCATTCACAAAGCACACGAGGTCGGGTCTGCGGCTTTCCACTCCACCAGAGCGGGTAACAGTAAACTCTTCGGTAAATACAAAGCTGTTATTGGCCGGGGTCTGCCAGTCGATCAGCGCAACCGTCGGACTGGCCTTTTTGCCATCCACAAACTCTGTGACCGAGATACCATACAGCAGATGGTTGTACAGGCGCTCATTTGCAGTTGTCAGACCTTCGTTTAGTGCAGGGCTACACACCTCAGCAATCAAGTTATCAATGGCTTTTTCAGACAGCGGGTAGCTCTTACCGGAAAAGGTAAAAGTGCGCTTTTGAAGCTCACCGCGCAGCACCTGGCGTAAAACCACTTCATCAGCTTTGCTACCACGAGTGGCTAACGCGAGCTCAGGAGAGAAGAACGACCAGCCGAGTTTGGTTAGCAACGTCAGCGCTGGTAACTTGGCACTGTATTCTTCCTGAAATTTGGGTGTGTATTGTGTCATTTGTTATCTCTCCTCACCCCCTGATACCCGAGGTGCAGCTTCGGGTTATGACTTGGATGCTGAACAAATAAGAGTAGTGATGTCGGAAATAGAACAAGCTAAGCCGATGACTATCACGAGAATTGTTAGCCATAACGATAAAGGAATCTTGTCACGGATAAAATTGAAATTGAGCTGCTCGTTTACCCATTCAATTTGGTGTTCCCAATAGAACTTATAGTGTGCATACCAGTTACTAAACAAAATTTGTTTGCTGATACATGCCGGATAGTAACGATTCTCAATTTCTGAAAGTTCTTTCTGTAATTCTGAAAAGTCACTTTCTTCGTCAATATTTTTAACCTTAAGGTAAAGTGCTTTCAGCTCGTTATATAGTTTGGTAAGAGCTACACCTGACTGTTCATAGGATGATTTCATATGGTCATACAGGCTGATGTAGAGGCCAACAACACCTAATACGATAAAAATTGCTGAGATTAATTCCGTTGATAGCCCTTTTACTGCAAGTGCTAAAATGCCGAAGGCCATTGATGAAAAACTAATCAACCCAGGTGCCTTTTCAATAATGTCGTAGGTGGCAAAGTGTTTCTTCGCCCCAAAGCCGACATCGTACCCTTTTTCAGCAATGCTTTTTAAAAGATCGGATTTATTCATATTATTTCTCTACTGAATTGGGACATCAATGAATGCGCGAGCCACAACAACGCCACCCTGGATTGCATAGCACTCAACAAAGTGTTCGCCTTGGAACGTTGTAGATTCGTTTTTTCTTCTGTGGCCTTCGTCGTTGACGATTTGACCTCGAATTTGGTCTTTCCTCTGAGCTACAGTGCCACGATTGAGGACTTTCCATTTTAGAGTGAAGGCTCCTGGCACATCACACTCCGTAACTCTGAACAGGAGCTTTTTATTGGCAAGAAGAGGGATCTTTTTCATCAACATAAACCCAAGTGAATTCTCCCTAAATCCGTTTTGAGATACATCGCAGTCCAGGCTGATGTTGTATCGAATATCCACTGGGTATTGATCTTCGATAAATTCCTCGGTGTTTCGCCAAGATGTTGATGCCTTCTCTAAAGACTCTTCGACTGCTTTTGCTGACGGGAAAGGTCGTCCATAAACCTTCTTCCACTTGTCATTTTCATTGCCGCTTCCTTCTGCTTTTATCGCACTCAGGCAAAGTTCATAGGCTTCCTTGGTCTTCTTTTGAAACTTTCCCTTAACCTTCACGTTTTGGTTGCTACCAGGGGCTTTATAGTGATCTTGATCTGGCAATTCGGATAGGTAATTGAAAAAATCACGACTCAGCCAATCAAAGTAGATATAGCCTTTATCATCATATTCACTGGTTGATTTTAAAAAGTTAAAGGCAAGCGTATCTATCAATAGCCCACCCATTACTACGCCATGCTTGTTTCGCCAGGCTCTGGCCATTTTACACAGCAGTCGTAAATTCTTGTTTTTCTGATCATTAAGGTCTTTTACGGCTTTCATCTCTTGACGCGGTTTGGTGACCTTCCAACTGCCGCCATTGTAAGTGTCAGGGTATTGGAAGTAACTTTCACCATCTTCCCCGGTCTCTTCAAAAACGGGCTGAACTTCGACATGGAAGTTCTGGTATGTGACCGTTACAACTAGACGATCAACCCGAACGTCTGTTTTAGGGTATCTAGCCTTAATTGCGTCCTTAACATCGGTAAGAAGCTGGGATTGTTTTCCATTCTTGTATGTATCCCACTTAGATTTAGGCATGATATACAGCATATCAAGGTCCGAAATTCCCTTGATACCAGTGTACCTACCATAAGAGCCAACTTGTAACGTATTGGCAGTAGTTGATTCTGAATCACGAAACTTTTGATTCAGGCTTTTCGTAATCTCACCATAACGAAGCGAAACCTGTTCTGCGTTATCAACCTTCAGGTTGTTGAGAAATTCCTTGAATATATCCGCTACTGACATTACTACCTCACTTTTTATCTGTCGGTGGGTGAGGGTCATTCCCGTAGCTATTGCCAGCCCGGATTTTTCCGTCAGTGCCATGAATCTTGGTATCGGATTGCTGATTGCGAGCGATCTCTTCAGCAATTTCGATGGCTTCTTTCTGTGTCTTGGTGACCTTGGTCGCTTTTGAGTTGCCAGCGCCTTTTACAGCCCACCCATCTGGATGCTTAACTACGTGTTGATTCTTACCTTTTGCCATTACGCAACCTCCTTATTATCAATTTTTACCTGTCGCTTACCCGTCAACAACTGCTGCATTAAGGCTTTTTTCTCTTGCTTCAAAGCATCCAGCTTTTGTTGCAGAGCAGTGATTTCCTTATCGGCGGTGGAAAGTACGGCGGCGATTTTTTGTTGTTCTGCGATACAGGGTAAAAGCACCTTGAAGTTCTGAAGGAGGCCGAGCTTAATATACGGCATCGCGCCATGTTGCTTTTCTCGTTCTATATCTCGCATCAGCCAATAGAGGATATACTGATGAAGAAAAGGGACATCAATCCCATTAAATTCCGAAAGAATATAAGTTCTCTGGTAAGCCTCAAATTTGCCGTTGAAATAATGAGTTTTTCCAAGCATCCCATTACCAGCGATCAAAAGCGCTTCGCAATCATAGGAGTAGCTATCACTTCTGGTCGGCTTACTCGCACAGGTGAAGAAAGGGTAATTCCCTTCTGGATTACCTTCGTTTACATCCTTCTTGCCGGTTTTTATTGTGCAAAGTGATGCTAATCCCTGGTGCTTCCACTCCCCACTAAACCTGACCCCATTCTTATCCAGCAGGCGCTTCTTGCCGGTGAGCAGTTGTTGCATCAGGGCTTTTTTCTGCTGTTGGCTATTGGCGAGCAGTTGTTCTGTGGTGGTAATGGCCTTATCCCAGGTGGAGAGGATTTGAGCGATTTTCTTTTGTTCTGTGTATGGAGGAACCGCGATTTTTAGCTTTTTAAAATATGGCAATCCAATTGTTTTAATAGTTGAACCAACAGCCTGGCGTTCAAATTCAGCCTTATTCAACTGCAGCCAGTTATACAAAAACCAACTGTTTAGTTTTTCCGAGTTATCGCATTTCCAAGCAATAAAGTGTTGGCTGACTGCCATAGGAACAGCCATTACGCCACTTTTCCCTATGCCAGCGTCACGTGATAAAACGACAGTCTCTGCTGGGTGTAATTCAGCGGAGCTATTCGCTATTCCTGCTTCAGATATTTCCTTCTCTGTTTTGTAGACATACCCTTGATCTAAGCGAAAGCTATCTGATAGTGATATCCATTTAATCCCTCCATTCCAGTATTCGGGAAAAGATTTACTCGGCGTATGACCGCTGCAGCGGGTTGCAAATTTGTCCAGCAGGTCGTACTTCCACCCGGTAGGGATGCTTTCCTTAGTTAAACTACGCGCCATACCCCAACTCCTCCAGATACTTAGCCATCTCGGTTTCCAGATCGGTCAGTTGCGCTTTTAGCTGCTCACGTTCACCTCGTACCGCCATTAGGTCAATTTCTTCCTCTTCTTCAAAGGTATCGACATAGCGCGGGATGTTCAGGTTGTAGTCGTTCTCTTTGATCTCTTCGAGACTGGCAAGGTAGGCATATTTATCGACGCCACTACCCGCGCGATACGTCTCAACCACTTTAGCAATATTATCTTCGGTGAGCAGGTTCTGGTTTTTACCGGCTTTGAAGTCGCGGCTGGCATCGATAAACATGACGTTATCGCCGCTCCTGTTTTTCTTAAAGATCAGGATCGCTGCTGGAATGCCCGTGCCGTAAAACAGCTTCTCTGGCAGGCCAATCACCGCATCCAGCAGGTTTTCGTCGATCAGCTGTTTACGAATTTTTCCCTCGGATGAACCACGGAATAGCACCCCGTGTGGTACAACCACGCCCATACGCCCCCCAGGTTTACCTTGAGAAGCGGGTTTCAGAGTCTCAATCATGTGAAGGATAAAGGCGTAGTCGCCTTTGGTTTTCGGCGGCACGCCACGGCGGAAGCGGCTGAACTTGTCGTGTTCGGCTTCGTCGTGGCCCCATTTGTCCAAGCTAAATGGCGGGTTAGCAGTCACGATGTCAAACAGCATCAAGTCGCCGTTTTTATCGAGCAGCTTGGGGTTACGAATGGTGTCGCCCCATTCAATTTTGTGGTTGTCCTCTCCGTGCAGGAACATGTTCATTTTGGCCAGTGACCAGGTTGATCCGATGGCTTCTTGCCCATAGAGGGCATATTGCTTGCTGCTGTGGTTAGCGATCACTTTACGACCACATTTCATGAGAAGCGAGCCAGAACCACAGGCTGGGTCACAGATGCTGTCACCCGGTTGCGGGTCTAACAGCTCAGCGATCAGGTCACTAACTTCTGGTGGGGTATAAAACTCACCAGCCTTTTGGCCACCACTTGCAGCAAAGTTTTTGATCAGGTATTCGTAAGCGTTGCCAATGATATCTAAGGTGCCAACGACGCGTGGCCTTAGGTCTAGCTGGGGATGCATGAAATTTTCTAGGATATGTCGGAGAATAGTGTTTTTTTGCTTTTCTTCGCCCAGCTTGTCGGTGTTGAATGAGATGTCTTGGAAAACGCTTTTGCCTGCATCCTTCAATTTTGTTCCATTCGCTTCTTCGATAGCGTGAAGTGCTTGATCTATTCGCTCTCCATTGCCTGGCTCATGGCGACGCTCAAATAATGTATAGAAGCTCGCCCCTTTGGGGAGGACGAAACGTTCGCTTTTCATCATTTCTTCAAGAAGCTCGGGTTCGTCGCCATACTGGGCCTTGTAGTCATCGTAGTGATCCTGCCATACGTCGGAAATGTACTTTAGAAACAACATTGTCAGGATGAAGTCTTTATAGGTATCTGCACTAATCGTGCCGCGAAACGTGTCGCAGGCTGCCCACAAGGCCTTGTTGATGCTGTTTTGTTCGATTTTGTTAGTCATTACTATCTCCGTTTGAAAAGCCTTCTGCTTTTTGGGTGAGGTCAATGCAAATTTGCGCCATAAGTTTTTCGCCGTTGGTAATTAGCGCTTCTGCTGCTAAGCGTTCCTGTTTGATGGAGTGTTGTAGGCCGATCACGGCTTGCTGTTCCTTTAGTGGCGGTACGAAGATTGGTGTGTTTTCAACAACAGCGCGGCGGATGCTTTTTGAAGTTGAGCCTTCGGCATTGCGTTTGAAATAATCTTGGATAGGCTGTTGATTAAGCTGCCAGCCAAGGAACGCTGGAAGGGTGTGTTCGGTTGTGTCTGGATGAAGCGTTATATGGAAAAAGTGCGGTGCTGCTAGCGTTGGAAATGGAGGATCTTCCGAAATGTAGTACGCGTGGTTTCGTGCGCCTCGCGCTACGAGGAGTATATCTCCAGCGGCTAACCACTCCCTTTTGATTGCAATGGGCTCGCACTTTACTACCCGGCCCCAATCGACGCCGCGCGTGTCGTCAATATCCTTCATTTGCAAGACGCCAGTCTTGGCGGAAGGAGTATTCATTAATTTGCTTCTGAAGGCATGTCCTGCTCGTATTCGAGCTAGTTGACTTAAATATTTCATAAATAATGCATCAAGCGGATTGATGCATTGATGCTATGCTCGAATTTAGACCTCGTCAAGCATTTATCCCGCATCAAGTGCGTTGATGCGTATGGATTTCTTGTTGCTTTACTTTGCACATCATGCGGTATGATGTGCTTGTGTTTGCATTCTAGTCGTCTTTGGAGTGCATTAAGAGGAGTGTGTTGATTGAAGAGGGAGGCGTGCGTGGACTTATAACTTAATGATTTTAAACGAAAAAACCGAAACCAACTGCTTGATTTCGGCTTTTAAGGAAGATGGCTCTTCGGTGTCGTAACCTCAGTATCTTTCCCTAAGGCCCAATCGTCAAGCACTTTCAACACGAGCAAATAGGCTTGAGGCTGCCCCTCGGTCAAAATTTGGGCAGTCTCGGACCGTCGGAGTGGGTCTAGATGACTGAAATGCAAAAAGATTTTGAGCGCTATTTAGCATTTTGTGCTGCAAAAGGTGTAACGCAGCGCGGGCTGAAAATAGTGGAAGATGTGATTAGTAACCCGCCAGCGCGTAGGGTTAATACACGTTCGATGGCATCGAATATTACTTGTCGGTTTCCCAGTAGGAAGATGGGAGTAGTCATTCAGGCTGAAAGCCGGACCTTAGAGCTGCCATCAATATACCTCAAAGAGTTTGACGAAGGAGTAATTGGGTATTGGGATCAGCCGTATCACCGTCCGAATCTTGTGTACAAAAGCAAAGACAGGGTCGTGCGTACGTCTGTGACGTTGGATTTCTTTGTAATCTCCAAAGATTTCATCGGGTTTGAAGAATGTAAGCCTGTGGAAGCAATTCACAAAGAAATAAATAAGCCATCACAAAGGTACGAGTTTAACGGTCACGATGGGGCTTTTGTGATGCCGCCTCTTGAGGAGTACCTTGAAGGAACTGGCTTAGGGCACCGAGTATTTACTGACCGACAGGTAAATAAGGTCTATGTTGAAAATCTCGCTTTTTTATATGACTTTCTTGATGAGCCGACCTCAATACAAGATAGGCAGCTGTGGTCGATAGCTGGGCAGGTTTCTGACGTTTCCGGCGGTATTAGTCTTTTGGAGCTAGAAGGCGTTGTTAAAGGACTGGCACGTACAAGTTTTTATACGGCTGTGGCGCATCAGGCGCTGTATGTCGATTTGTTCGAGCAGGATTTGCGTGCCCCTGAGCGCCTCCAGGTATACGCAAATGCAGGGTGCGTAGAGTCCGCTGCAAGAAGTCCCGTGCTAGTGGAGGTAGATGCGTCGCAAATGTCGGGGTCGCCTCGTGATATGCAGGAGGCACTTGACCGCTTCGCGAAGGTAAAGTCAATTCTGGGAGGAAAACCGATTGCTGATGTTGCCGCACATTGTGGTGCCAACATTCGTACGCTCCAGCGTTGGCTAAGCGCTTATCGCAAAGATGGCCTTGCCGGTCTTGAGCCGAAAAATCATAAAAAGGGAAACTACAATAGCAAGCTTGATGATCGCGTTGAAAAATTCATTGAGCAGGCTCTTGAGGAGATTTACGAGACCAGCGAAGCCAAAACACCTGCTCATGTATATGGCCTGATTTGTGATTCGTGTAGAGCGAGCGGGCTGAGGCCGCCATCTCGCGAGGCCTTTTATGCTCGTTTAGATTCTGAAGCTGATCGCAAAAAAATTAAAATTCGTGAGGGTGCTAAAAGAGCTTATCAGTATACGGCGTACGAGGGGCTTGGAGAAGGAGAAGAGTACGCGTTCCGCGCTGTTACGCGGTTTTTGGAGCGCTGTCATGTAGATCACACGCAGGCTGATATCCAGCTTATTTCCGATGAGGGGGCCAAGCTTGAAAAGCCTTGGCTTACAGTCATAACTGACGAGTTTACGGGATTTGTGCTAGCGATTTACTTGTCGTTTCAAAAACCGAACACGGTTGCCGTTATGGCTGTAACTCGTCTGATGGTTTTTAAGCATGGAGTTTTTCCCGAGGCCATCGTGGTGGATGGTGGAAAAGAGTTTGAAAGTATTTATTTCGAAACATTAATGGCTCGCAGGAAATGCAATATATTTTCCCGAAAGGGGAAGCCCCGGTCCGGTTCAGCTGTAGAAAGAACATACGGAACGATAAATACAGTTTTGCTGGATAACCTATCCGGCAATAATAAATTGGCTAAAAATATCCGTCAGGTGTCGGCCAGTCATAACCCAAGAAATCTCGCTATCTGGAATGCAGTTGACTTCTATCACGGGCTTTTAGCATTTATTGATGAGTGGAACAGTAAAAGCGCAAAATCTGGTGGTCTTTCTCCTCTTGAATTGAAGTCGAAATCAATTGAGCGTTTTGGTATTTGCAGAAATAGGGTTATCAAGTATGACCATGACTTTGCTATGGATACTATGCCGGCTCCGAAGCGTCCTACCGTACGCCTCAAGCGAAATCAGAAAGTTCAGGTTAATCGTGTTGCATATTGGCATGGTTGCCTGAGGGCTGTTCCCAGGGCGGGTATAACCGCTGCTGTTCGTTACGATCCCTTTGATTTGAATGCTGTATATGTTTTTTATCAGAAGGGTTGGCTTAAATTTCCCGCCACTCGAAAGCAGCACAGTAAGTTGGATGAGCTGTACGCTGCGGTTATGGCTGAAGTAGCTCGCCACAGTCTTTATATCAACGAAAAAGCTAAGGCTGAAGTGAGGTCTGATCTGGCTGCGTCAGTAGAAAAGATTAATCAGCATGCCAAGAATAAGTGGTTGGCGACGGAAAGTGGGCATGGTTCTCAAGGGCAGCACGCCGATTGTGATATTGCCACTCAGGAGGAGGTCATTACCCCAGCCGAAGATATCTGGGCAATCGAAATTCCTCATTCGGTGGAGGCTGAATAACATGTGGCACCCAAACTACAAATTTCCGGAATCACTGAAATCTGCCGATATCCGCGATTGTACTACATACTTTGAGAATAAGTTTGTTTTGATGCATGAACGTATAAAGAGTGTTCAATATCAGTTGGAGTCAGAATTTTTTAGTGCAACGGAACAGCATATAGCATTGGTTATAGGCCCTACTGGCGTTGGTAAGAGTTGTCTTGCACATTCGCTTCTGAGTGCGTGCTATAAGAATATTAAAGACGAAGAGCGCTATAAAAACCTCCCAATGGTGTATTTCGAAGCCGATGTGCATTCGACAGGAAATTTTTCATGGAAGGATTTCTACCGGCGTCTGCTTCGCACTATTGGTGAGCTCGATGATATCCGTGTATATGGGAAGCCGGAGCTGGCTGGTGGCTATGGGGCGAGGAGGTATACAGCAAAAAATCGCTCGGAGCCAGATTTAAAATCTGACTTGCAGGACAGGCTTGACGAATATGGCGTCAGATATATCTTGCTCGACGAGATTCAGCATATCTTTAAGTATGGAGGAAAATCTGCGGAAAGAAATCTCGATATTCTGAAGAGTATTTCTAATAAAACTGGGTGTCGTTTTATAGGTCTTGGTACGTATGAGGTTTCCTTTTCAGTTGATAAGAGTGCGCAACTTTCAAGGCGGATTCTAACAGTCGAATTTCCTGCGTATGCTTTTGAAGCATCAAATGAGCTGAAACAATTTCAAGCCGCTTATATGGGGTTGCTCGCTCACATGCCTGCTGAAATGAATCAGGATGTCGTGTCTTCCGTGGATGAGGTATTCCTTGGTTGCTGCGGGTGTGTTGGAATCTTGAAGGAGTGGTTAAATCGCGCATTGGTCATGGCGTTGAGTAAAAATAAGCCGGTGTCTCTCGAAATTTTGCGCAAGACGCGCCTTAAAAGTAGTCAGCTTAAATCGATTGCTCAAGAAATTTCGGAAGGAAAGGTGTTCTTTGAGGAGCCTGATGATAGAGATATAGCCATATTGCTTGGATTAAGAGGTGGAGATGTTGATGCTGTGGAAAAGCCCAGTCAGTCTGGTGCTAGGCTCGGCAATCGTAGGCCTGGTGAGCGCAAACCTGTAAGGGACGCCGTGATATGAATACTCAGGACTATTACGATGTTTCAGAGGTGGTGCCATTTTTGCTGCTTGAGCACGAAATTGAAGATGGTGAGTCAAACGCTTCACTTATTTCCAAAATTGCCTGGAAGTACCGCGTAAAGCCCGGCTACGTGGCGAAACATATCCTGCAGAATAGCCGAAGTATGTTGGAGGCCTTGAGTCGAGATGTGGCGGTTTCAGGAAATTCAGTTACTGACAAGTCGTTTGAGGTCGATCTTCGGCTGGCAGAGGTCGCGGGTGTCCGGGACTTCAGCGGGAGCTACGCCTATCTTCGTCCTTTTCTGGATAACGGTGCGAGGGGGTTAATTAGTTATCACAAAAAATGGTGTGCGCAGTGTTACGCTGAATCAATGGTTAAACCGCGAGAAAGAAGACAGGCGAGAGTCTCAGATCAGTTGTATTGGTCGTTAAATCTCGCTACACATTGTTCAAAGCATCTGTGTAGCTTGTCGGAGGTTTGTGGGAAATGCTTCCAGAAACAGCCGTACATATCTTCGGTAGTAGAGCCGGGCTTTTGTCATTCTTGTTTTGCAAGTCTGGCAGATGCTCCGCATGTTGTGCCTGAAAACGATGAAGAGAGTGATGAGATAATTGCAAAGTTATGTAAGTACGATATTTTCTACCCGCACATCAAAGCTCCGAATAGAGAGTTGTCTATGACTAGGTTGGCGCAGAATCTTCGGGCGATCATAGACTTTTGCGGCGATGACGGTGTGCGGGATGTCTCCTTTCGCTGCGGTGTAAGTGAACATACACTTAAGGATTGGTGTCGTGCTCGTCATGGCATCAGTTTTGAAAGTTTTATGGGGCTTATAGATGGTTTCGGGCTTTCTCGAGCTAGTGATTTATTTGCGCCAACGGAGGAGTTCTGTCTTTTAGTAAGGGAGCATTTTTGCGGTCGTATAGCCATGAACGTACGGCAAGACAGATCTTCGGCGATTCCCGATATTTCGGCTTATCTGAAGTCCGTTTTGAATGGTGAGTTTGAAGCCATGTCACGTGCAAAAATAGCTGAGAAATTTGGTGTTAGTGTTGGGATGCTGGAGCATGGGTTTAAAAATGAGCTTCTGGAGATCTCCGAGCTTTATAATAGGAAGAAATCTGCTGCGAGCCTGAAATCCAGAGACCGTTTGCAGTTTGAAATGAACCGAGCGATTAGACGGTGTGGGTCGAAAAATCGCCCCTTCGATTGGGCTCATATCTTTGTGGAGCTACACAACATTGATCTGAAACTTGTAAAACAGCGAGATCTGGATGTTGCTAAGACTAAAGCGGTGACGGCATATCTCAAGAGTACGCGGCGCGATCAGGAAAGGGATGTCGAGGCTTTGATGGTGGATGACTAAATGCGACAGATTATCCCTGTTTTGGGTTCTATCAATTTGAAAATAGCAGGTATATGTTGTCGTTGGTCTTTTAAAACCCCGTGGTTACTGGGTTTCGAGAAGGTATGTAAGGATAATTTGTCGTATGACGACAGGTTATGGCGACACTCACAGTTGTAGCTAGAGTTGTAGCTAGAAATGGTGGGCCCACCAGGACTTGAACCTGGGACCTGCCGATTATGAGTCGGATGCTCTAACCAACTGAGCTATGGGCCCTAATTTCTAGTGTCGTCAAAAAACGTGCGCGCATTATAGAGCGCGGTGGCTAGGTTGGCCAGTGTTTGACGATATTCACTGAATAGAAATGACTAGGGTTTAGGGTTTTTTGGGATTAAATTCGATAATCTCATACAGATTTTAGGGAGGCGATACTTGAGTAATCGCGATCGTATTTTTAAAGCATATTTGGACGACCAGCGCCAGTCGTTACAAGCGCCCTTGGCGTCTGTAGAGGCATTCACTGAGTCACTGTTGGAGTTGCCCGTTATTTCGGCTTCTTCTGAGATGAAAGCCGACGTGAAGAAGATTGCTAAGGCCGCGGTGACCATGATCAAAATGCTGGAGTCGATTTCCGCTTTTTCTGCGGATTCCCAAACCGAGCTTTCCCGTCTGCGGCACGATTTACGCAATGCGATTGGCCTTGTCGATGGCTATGGCGATATGTTGCTCGAAGATTGTGAAGATGAGGAGGCTGCAGAGTATATTCGCCAAATTCGTCACCAGTCCCGCCTGTTTCAGGGGCGTTTAGAGCAGTTTAAGTTGGGTGATGACGACAAGGCGGCTTCAGACCCGATAGCGGCTATTTTTAAAAGTTTTAAGCGCGGCATTATCCGCGATGATCAAGAGCATATGGCCGCCAGTATTTTGGTGGTGGATGACAACGACAGTAGTCGCGATCTACTTGCCCACCAATTACAGCGTCAAAATTACATGGTGATAGAGGCCGCCAGCGGTGAGCGTTGCTTGGAGATTATGCGCAGCGCCCAACCAGATTTGGTGTTGCTCGACCTAGTGATGCCGGACATGAACGGCTATGAGGTGCTTCAGGTCATTCGCAATGATGAGGCCCTGCGTCGAATACCGGTCGTTGTGGTAAGCGGCATGCAAGATGAAGAGGGGGCGGTGCGCTGTATTGACGCGGGTGCTAGCGATTATCTCCTCAAACCGGTGAACGCGACCTTATTAAAGGCGAGAATTCGAGCGTTGCTAGAGGCCAAGGGCTGGCGGGACCGCGAACGGGAGTACCTTGCTGAGCTTGAAAAAAGTCAGCGCTTCATTCGCAAAATATTTGGCCGTTACCTGTCCGATGAAATTGTGCAACGGCTGTTGGACGATAACGATGGCCTGCAGCTGGGTGGCGAGCTGCGTCAAGTAACCATACTCATGGCAGATATTCGTGGTTTCTCGGCTTTGAGCCAGCAGCTCGGGCCTGAGCAGTGCGTAAAATTGCTGAATAACTACTTTGCTGCGATGACTGAAGTAGTTCAGCGTTTCAGAGGTACAGTCGACGAGTTTGTGGGTGATGGCATCTTGGTGATTTTTGGCGCACCGCTCAGTGATAAAGATGATTGTGATAGAGCGATAGCCTGTGCGGTGGCGATGCAGCTTGCGATTAAAGACGTGAATGCGCGCAATCGCGCTGACAATTTGCCTGAAATCGCCATGGGTATCGGTTTGAATACCGGCGATGTCGTGGCGGGAAATGTTGGTTCTGAGATCCGCTCTAAGTACGGGGTGGTGGGGCACAACGTTAATCTGACTGGTCGTATAGAATCATGCACGGTGGGTGGGCAAATATTGGCCTCGCCGGCGACGATAGCTGCCGCCTCGACTCAGGTATTGTCCGGCGATAAGGTAACCGTATCGCTCAAGGGTATGGGTGACGCGGTTGAGCTGACAGAAATTTTGGGGGTGGGAATGCCCTATGACTTGCTGTTAGCCGCTGCAACAAACGAGTGGCAGCAATGCGACAAGGAAATGTGTCTACATCTCACCCTGATGACTGGAAAGCAAAGCGCAGCGAAGGAATTTTCGGTTGATCTCAATGCACGTGCTGGGGACAAGTTGCGAATTACCAGTTCTGAAGCGCTGCCGATGTTGTCAGATGTCAGTATTAACGGCTTTGGTGTGGCGTGTTACGCAAAAATTACTGCCCAAGGCGCTGATTCAAACTCTGAGTATATTATGACCCTCACATCAGTAAGTTCAGAGTTGCAAGTCGCATTGCAGAATGCGTTTGGTACACAAGGTATGGGTGCGTAATGCCAACAATATTGCTAGTTGAAGATAATGAAATGAACCGCGATATGTTGAGCCGTCGTTTAAAACGCAAAGGCTACGAGGTGCTGTTGGCGATTGATGGCCAACAAGGGATTGATATGTGCCTTTCGGTCAGACCAGATTTAATGCTTTTAGACATGAGTTTGCCGGTAAAAGACGGCTGGCAAGTCGCGCGAGAAATGAAGGCGAGTGAGTCGCTGCAAACGATTCCAATCATTGCACTAACCGCACATGCGATGGCTGATGATCGTCAGCGCGCCTTGTTGGCGGGCTGCGATGATTATGATACCAAGCCGGTTGACCTGCCTCGATTGCTTGGCAAGATTGAGCATCTACTCGGTGTTCCCGAATGAGTTTTACCCGCCGTTTAACATTTTCTTTTGTCGCTATTTTGGTGCTGTCGCTTGGCAGTGTATTAATTCAAGTATGGGGTAACGATACGCGGCGCAGAAATGTGTGGTTGTTGCAGCACGTGATTCGTACCCAGTCGGAGCTAAACGACTTTAGTCAGCGCATGTATAGCGCTCATCGCAAAATATTGGTGGTCGATGCGTTGGCAGAATCCGGTGCCCAAAATGCGGTGACTGAGGTGGAGCGCGGCGAGTTGCTTGCTGGTATCGATATGCTGGCCGCCCTTGAAAAGGAGTTAAACAGAGATTTACAAGAATATTTGGAAGCGGGGCGTTACGAGCCTTTAGGTGCCGCTGCATTGCTTGCGCATTGGCGGGAGTTTCTACAGGCGAATGCTGGGCCGCATGGCGAAGACTTGCAGCGAGAATACGAGGCGCTAAGCTCACGTATCAGCGCGAATGAATGGTATCTCTTAACACGTTCCGATGAAATCAACGCGGGCTTGCGTGAAGTCGTTAGTATGACCAATAAGGTGGCCTTGGCGGTGTTTTTACTCGCGTTAATTACCACATTTGTTCTCGGCTATTATATGACGCGCTATACCCGGCGCGCGATTCGGCAGCTGCAAAAGGGTACGTCTGAGTGGGGGCAGGGTAATTTTGATTACAGTATCGCTGATATGGGGCATGACGAATTTGGTCAGCTGGCAAATTCATTTAATGATATGGCCTCAAGTCTTCGGCAAGCGATGGGACGAGTGCGAGAGGCGAGCCGGCGCGCGGATGCGGCGAACCAGGCAAAGAGTGGCTTTCTGGCCAATATGAGCCATGAGCTGCGTACGCCGATGAATGCCATTATTGGCTATTCTGAAATGCTATTAGAGGAAATTGCAGAGGAAGAGAAGCTTTCAGTAAATGATTTACAGCCTGATCTGGAGAAAATTCAATTAGCGGGCAAGCACCTGCTGACTCTGATTAATGATGTGTTAGATATTTCTAAAATTGAATCTGGTCGGATGGCGGTGTTCTGGGAAGATGTCGCTTTAGATGCGGTATTGCGCGATGTTGAAATCACGGTTGCGCCATTGATGGAGAAGAATGGTAATACCTTACATTGTGATTTTGATTTGCACGACGAACGGATTCGCACCGACGTGACGCGCCTGCGACAAATACTGTTGAATTTGCTGAGCAACGCCGCAAAGTTTACCCGCGCTGGCGATGTGTATCTTAGGGTGGCTGAGCAGACGGAAGATGGTCAAGATTATTTAATGGCAGAGGTTAGAGATACCGGCATTGGTATGAGTGAAGAGCAGTTGGGCCGTGTTTTTGATGCGTTTGTGCAGGCCGATTTGTCTACCACAAAACAATATGGCGGCTCGGGTTTAGGTCTAACAATTTCGCGTAAATTCGCCGAGCTGCTAGGTGGCACTATCACGGCAAGCAGTGAGCTGGGGAAGGGTTCTACTTTTAAACTAAAACTACCTGTGGGTGATGGCGATGGGGCTAAGCTAGCTTTAGAGAAAAATGCCAGCGGCGATATCTTAGTTATAGATGACGACTTTGCGGCTTTGGATTTGAGTCACAGGGCACTGAGTCGAGAGGGGTATCACGTGCGGACCGCCTCGTCTGGTGCTGAGGGGCTGGAAATGGCGAGGCAACACCGACCTGATTTGATTGTGCTCGATGTAATGATGCCGGGCTTGGACGGCTGGCAAGTACTGCATAGCATACGTGGCGATGCGGTGCTTGGCAGCGTGCCGGTATTAATGTTGTCGATGTTGAATGAGCATGATCTCGGTTTACTGCTTGGTGCCAGTGGTTACTTGGTGAAGCCAGTAGAAAGTGCTGAGCTAGCGGCGGTTGTGCGCGACCTGCTGCCGGCAACGGCGGTGGGCAATATGCTGCTTATTGAGGAGGGCGATACGCTGGCTCAGGTCATTGAGCAGCTTCCCGGGGCCGAGCATTGGAAAATTTATCACAGCGGTGATTTAACGCGGGTGGCTGAATTGCTAACCGAGTTGCCGTGGCAGTTGATTGTGATGGGCCCGCACAGCGATAGCGGTCAAGTCACTCGATTGGTCGCGCACCTGCGCACTGAGCATTGGCGCACTGTACCGATGTTGATGGCGCAAACCGAGGCGGAAATGCTTAGTTTGCGTGGTCAATTAGGCGCGTACTTGGATCGCGACTAGTAAAGACCTCTTCGACTTTATTGCAGGGTAAGCTGGCGCAATTTTTCGATAGCGCGCTGCAGGTTAAATGTCTCGTTCAGCAGCTGTTGTTGCTTGGCCTCTGCCTGTTCGCGCAGGGCTATTTCTCGATTTAAATCTAATCTCTGTTCTAGACAAAGCTTAGCGCTGAGAAGAAACATATCTAGGCTCGGCTTGTTTTGTGGCCAGCGCATCATTTGTTGGTACAAGCGATCCATAGTTGCGGTCGCTAAGGCCAAATTAAACATCGGGCTGTTTGGGTGTAAATAAACCAGTGTCAGGCCGGCGAGTGACTCTTGGATAGTATTTTGGTCAGTACTCGCTTTAAGCAGCGCCTGAAAATCAGCCTCCGCCGCCGCAAATTGCTGCAAATTAAGCTGCTGCAGTGCCTGTGCAACACTGCTCGTTTGCCGACCGCTGTCTATAGCGGGCGGTGTAAATTGAAATGAGTCGTTCGGAATCGGGGCGGTTTGGCAGCCAGTGATTAGGCTGACAAAAACAAGATAAAAGCTTGCGGTGCTTAGCAGGCGAGTTGCGTTAGCTAGCATCGTAGGGTTTCCATGTAAATGTTGAGAGCCGAGTTTGCCTTTGGTGCTTGGCAAGCTCGGCTCTTATCACCGGACTTATTCGTCCAGGAAGCTGCGCAGGTGATCTGAGCGAGTTGGGTGACGCAATTTACGTAAGGCCTTCGCTTCGATCTGACGAATACGCTCGCGCGTTACGTCGAACTGCTTGCCCACCTCTTCCAGGGTGTGGTCGGTGTTCATATCGATACCAAAACGCATACGCAAGACTTTTGCTTCGCGGGCGGTAAGTCCCGATAAGACATCTTTAGTCGCTTCACGCAAACCTTCGCCAGTGGCAGAATCAATGGGTGAAGAGATGGTGCTGTCTTCAATGAAGTCGCCCAAGTGTGAGTCTTCATCGTCACCGATGGGGGTTTCCATTGAGATAGGTTCTTTGGCAATTTTAAGTACTTTACGTACTTTGTCTTCCGGCATTTCCATGCGCTCGCCAAGTTCTTCTGGCGTGGGTTCGCGACCCATTTCCTGAAGCATTTGACGCGAGATGCGATTCAGCTTGTTGATCGTTTCAATCATATGCACTGGAATACGAATAGTGCGCGCCTGATCCGCTATAGAGCGAGTAATAGCCTGACGTATCCACCACGTTGCATAGGTAGAGAATTTGTAGCCGCGACGGTATTCAAATTTATCTACCGCTTTCATCAGGCCAATATTGCCTTCCTGAATTAAGTCGAGGAACTGCAAGCCGCGGTTGGTGTATTTTTTCGCGATTGAGATAACCAAACGCAGGTTGGCTTCAACCATTTCTTTCTTGGCGCGACGGGCGCGCGCTTCACCGATAGATACGCGACGGTTGATTTCTTTAATATCAGAAATCGTCAGGTCCTGGCGCTCTTCAATGTAGGCTATTTTGTTTTGAATACGGCGGATAACGTCGCTGTAGTCGGCGAGCTTAGCGTGCTTCTTCAGAAGCTCGTCAGCCCACTTTAGATTGGCTTCATTGCCTTGGAAGCTGCGAATAAACTCTTTGCGATCAATGCCGACGTTTTTCACGCAAATGGTCATGATCTCGCGTTCCATTGAGCGAATAGAGCTCAATGTGGTGCGAACTTCTTCAATCAAGGGATCGAACATGCTAGGTGTAAGCTTGAAGAATTTGAATAGCTCGCCCAGGGCGTTTAATTCTTTGGCAGTTTGCTTGCTGTAACGACCGTGCTCGGCAATCGATTTTTCGACTTTGTCGGATTGTTTCTGCAGGGCTGCAAAGCGAATTTTTGCTTCTTCTGGATCTGGCCCAGAGACGGCCTCTTCGTCATCATCGCTGGCTTCTGCTGCGGCAGCAGCTTGAGCCTGTGGCGAGGGCACATTGTCTGCGGGGTCTAAATAGCCGCTCATAATGTCGCCAAGACGGCGCTCTTCAGCAACAACCTTGTTGTATTCGCCCAATACGCCAGTGACAACGCCTGGGTAGAATGCAAGTGCGGCCATGACTTCACGGATGCCTTCTTCGATCCGTTTAGCGATGACGATCTCGCCTTCGCGGGTTAGAAGTTCAACCGTACCCATTTCACGCATATACATACGCACTGGATCAGTGGTGCGGCCGGTTTCGGTCTCAACGGCGGCCAGGGCTGCGGCGGCCTCTGCGGCGGCGATATCATCTGGCGAGTCACTACCGGCCATGATCAGGGTGTCTTCATCAGGCGCGTGTTCAAACACCTGAATACCCATGTCGTTGATCATTTGGATGATTTCTTCGACCTGATCCGGATCAGAGATGTCTTCCGGTAAGTGGTCGTTAACCTCAGAGTACGTTAGATAACCCTGCTCCTTGCCTTTGGCAATGAGTTGTTTGAGGCGCGATTGATGCTTTGAGTCACTCATTCTTTCAAATTACTCGTTAGGTGCAGGTTAAAAAATAGCCGCGAATTATACTCTATTTACCCTTGGTACGACCAGTAAATTCCGGACTTGTTCTGGTAAATGACGTTTCGTCGCTGTTGTTTGGTGCTGTAAAAATTAGTAGTTAGTGTGTATGCGGTGTCAGATTGCGGTTCTATAAGCGGTGCTTTTGCTTTAAAAGCTGCTGAATCGCAAGCAACTGCTGTTTATCTGCCTCGCTAAGTTCAGCGTAGTTCGCGCTAGCTGGTTTGTCGACTTCATTACCGCTACGTAATTTATCGACATGGTTGCGCAGTACTTGAGTCGATTTTTGAGTTTCGAGGTGTGCCAAAGTGTCGAAAAATGCAGCTTCGGCCTTTTCGTCGTTTAATTCTGTGCCGAGTAGCTCAATTGTTTTGAGTGCCTCGGTCATAACTTCGTATTCGGGTTGGCCATACCAGTGGCCTAACAGCATTGCTGTGCTGGAGTCTGGCCGCTTGCGCAGCAGTGCAATCGTGTTATTGAGCAGCGTTGCCGCCGCGGAATCTTGACTGTTATTTATGTTTGCTGGCCCCGTTGCTGCGCCGCGTGGGTTGAATAGCAGCATAGCTAGTGCGAACAGCAAGGGATCGCGTTGCGAGCCCGGTAGTTTGGCTGTGAGCTTTTGTGTACTGCGGCGTTGTTCGGGTGCGGCGGGTGCGGTGACTTCTGGCGGAGTCGGTGCCGGCACTTCGTCGAGCAGTTGGTCTATTGACTGACGGCTAAGACCGGTGCGATTTGCCAGTGAATCAAGCATCAGCTGGCGGAATACGCCGTCTGGTAGGAGCTGCAGCCGCGGTAGCGCTAATTTGCTTAGACGCGCTTTGCCTTCCAGTGTATCTGGGTCGGTTTGTTCATGTAGTGATTCAAAAAAATAGCGTTCCAGTGGCGCGGCATTGGCGAGCAGTTTTTGAAATCCGGCGGCGCCATCTCGGTTTACGACGCTGTCGGGGTCGTCGCCCTCGGGTAAAAATAAAAATCGAATTCGGCGGCCGTCTTCCATGACGGGAAGTGCGTTTTCAAGTGCGCGCTCTGCGGCCTTGCGCCCAGCGGCGTCGCCGTCAAAACAGAAAATGAGTTCACTCGCGTAGCGGAACGCCGTGCGTAAGTGCTCGGTGTTGCTCGCTGTGCCGAGGGTGGCGATGCCGGTCATGATACCGTGCTGGGCAAGTGCGACCACATCCATATAACCCTCTACCACCAGCAGTTGTTCGAGGTGGCGATTATTTTGGCGCGCCTGATACAGACCGTAAAGTTCTTTGCCTTTATGGAAAATGTCGGTTTCAGGGGAGTTCAGGTACTTGGGTTTGTCGTCACCTAATACCCGGCCGCCGAAGGCGATGACGCGGCCGCGATTGTCGCGGATGGGGAACATGATGCGGTCGCGGAAGCGGTCATAGAGTTTGCCGTCTTCTTTTTCAATTAGCATGCCCGCGTCGATCAGCTGCTGTTTGTGCTCCTCGGTGTCGCCAAAGGTTTTTAGCAAATTGTCCCAGCCTGGCGGGGCAAAGCCAATATTGAAGTCGCGGGCGATGCGGCCGCTTAGGCCGCGACGCTTTAGGTAGTCAATCGCGCGCTGTGATTGCGGGTCTGAGCGAAGCTGCTTTTGATAATAAGCCGACACCTGCTCCATCAGATCGTAAATGGTTTTGCGGCGTTCTTGTTTTACCTGTTGCTGCGGACTGAGTTCCTCGCGGGGAACCTCCAGTCCGGCAATGTGGGCGAGATTGTCGACGGCGCTGGGAAAATCCTGGCGCTCGTAATCCATAATAAAGCCGACAGCATTGCCGCCCGCGCCACAGCCAAAGCAGTAGTAAAATTGTTTGTCTGGGTTAACGCTAAATGAGGGCGTTTTTTCTTCGTGGAAAGGGCAGCGGGCACTGTAATTCTTGCCGGTTTTTTTAAGCGATACGCGGCGATTTATGACGTCAACTATATCTACTCGGGAGAGTAGATCGTCGATAAAATATTGGGGGATACGTCCTTTTGCGGCCACGTTAGTGTTTCCGGAGCAGAAGTTGAGTGAGCGTATCAGTCAGTGTTGGTGTTGGCAATTGCCTAGAGCTTAGGCCAGTAGCGCTTTAATCTTCTGGCTAACGGCGCCCATGTCGGCGCGGCCCTGAACTTGGGGTTTGAGTACAGCAACAACCTTACCCATGTCTTTAACCGCTTCGGCGCCGCTGCTGATAATGGCTTCTTTAATGAGGCCTTCTAGCTCTTCGTCGCTCAAGGGGGTGGGCATATAAGATTGGATGACGCCCATTTCAAAGCGTTCTTGCTCTGCTAGGTCTTCACGGCCAGCATTTTCATACTGGCTGATCGAGTCACGGCGTTGCTTACACATTTTGTCGAGCACAGCCAGAACGCGCGCATCATCAATATCAATGCGCTCGTCGACTTCAATGCGTTTTATTTCTGCGAGTATGAGTCGCACGGCATTCAATGTCGCTTTGTCTTTGGCTCGCATCGCGGTTTTCATCGCGTCTGTGAGTGTTTGTTTAAGCGTTTGATCTGCCATGGGCTCGCAGAGTTTCCTTTATAGTAAGGAGGGGTGTAGCTAAAGCGCAAAGGCGCTACTAAGACTCTTTAAAGGAGTGTCTTAGTAGAGGCGTTGTTGCTTTTTGTTGTCGCGTGATACTTTTTTAGCGTGACGCTTAACAGCTGCTGCTGCTTGGCGCTTACGAACAGAAGTTGGCTTCTCGTAGAATTCACGACGACGAACTTCTGCTAATACGCCTGCTTTCTCGCAAGAACGCTTAAAACGGCGTAGGGCGATATCAAATGGTTCGTTTTCTTTGAGTTTGACTGAAGGCATTCGTTAAACCTGTCCTAATCAATGTGCAAAATTTGCTGTTTGCACCGCTAAATTGAAAGCGGCACTCCAAGGGCGCTGAATTCTATACTCTGTTGTGGCAAAAAGCAAAGCCATTAAGGCGATTACTGGTGCGAATCCAACTGAGCCAGTATCATGCGCCCTCAATTAGTGTGGGATGTCTGAAAGTGCGTGTTTTGGGACTGGAAACCTCCTGTGATGAAACAGGTGTGGCGATATACGATTCTGAGCGGGGTTTGCTTGCTGAGGCTCTTTATAGCCAGATAGCGCTGCACGCTGAATTTGGCGGTGTGGTGCCGGAACTAGCATCGCGCGATCACGTGCGCAAACTGTTGCCGCTGGTGCGTGAAGTCTTGGAAAAGGCCGGTATGCGCGGCAGCGATTTAGATGGCGTCGCATTTACCAATGGCCCAGGGTTAGCGGGAGCGTTAATGGTGGGGGCTTGTGCCGGTCGCGCTATGGCATACGGCTGGGGGATTCCCGCTGTTGCAGTGCACCATATGGAAGGGCATTTATTGGCCCCGATGCTTGAGGAGAATGCGCCGAGCTTTCCATTTATTGCATTACTTGTTTCCGGTGGTCATACCCAGCTGGTGCGCGTTGACGGCATAGGTCGATACCGTATTCTGGGTGAGTCACTCGATGACGCCGCGGGCGAGGCTTTTGACAAGGCCGCAAAAATGCTCGGTTTGGGGTATCCCGGCGGGCCGCAGGTAGCGAAGGCGGCAGAGCGCGGAATCGTCGGCCGCTACACATTTCCGCGGCCAATGGTAAATCGCCCGGGCTTAGATTTTAGTTTTAGCGGTTTGAAAACATTTACCTTAAATACCGTCGCTGCCAGCAAAGAGGCGGGGACGTATGATGAGCAGGATCAGGCAGACATAGCAGTCGCGTTTCAAGAGGCGGTAGTCGATACCTTGGTGATTAAATGCACCCGAGCACTGGTTCAAGAAAATTTAAGCACCTTAGTGATGGCCGGTGGTGTGAGTGCTAATAAAGTGCTGCGTGAACGCTTGGCGCAGAAATTGACTAAATCAGGTGGCAGTGTATTTTATCCACGCCCAGAATTTTGTACCGATAACGGTGCGATGATCGCGTATGCGGGGCATTGTCGATTGCGGGCCGGCCAACACGAAGATTTAGGCGTTTCAATACGGCCCCGCTGGCCGATGACCGAATTAACTCCAGTCTGATTTATTCCGTGTCGGGCAAAGGGCAGTTTATGGATATTGTGTATATACGTGGTTTGCAGGCCGATGCGGTTATCGGTATTTACGATTTTGAGCGCGCCCACCGCCAGAGCTTGGTGTTGGATCTTGAGCTGGGCACCGACATTCGTCCCGCAGCGGCGGGCGACGATATTAGTCTCACCTTAAATTATAAAGCCGTCACTGAAACCGTTGAGCGTTTTGTAAAAGAGAGCGATTTTGCCTTAGTTGAGACCTTGGCTCAGCGCTGTGCAGAAATGATTATGAATGAATTCAAGGTGCCCTGGTTGCGCCTGAGCTTGAGTAAGCCCGGTGCGATGCGCCAGGCACAGGATGTTGGGATTATTATTGAGCGTGGTCAGCGCTAATTATGTCCGAGGTTTTTTTAAGCTTGGGTAGTAATACCAGCCGTTACCGGCATATGACCATTGCGCTTGATACCCTCAGTCAGTATTTCGGCTCATTGACGTTGTCCCGTGTTTATGAAAGCGAGTCGGTGGGCTTTCAAGGCACGCTTTTTTTAAATATGGCGGTGGGGTTTTCTACTGACATACCCTTGGCTGACTTGGCCGCGCAGCTGCGCGACATTGAGTTAAGCAATGGCCGCTTGCCGAACGCGCCTAAGTTTAGTCCGCGCACCTTAGATATTGATATTTTAAGTTATGGTGAGCTCACTGGCTGTCACAGCGGTATCGAGCTGCCCCGCGATGAAGTTCTCTACAATGCCTTTGTACTATTGCCGCTCACCGAGATAGCGCCAGATCATTGCCATCCTATTGATGGGCGCAGCTACCGTGATTTATGGGCGGCTTATTCCTCCGATCAAAAATTGTGGCCAGTGCCATTTCAGTGGCAAGGTCGCAATATTTCTGCGGACTAGGCATTCAGTTCTGTCAGACGCTTTAGGCGCGCTGCTCGCAGTTCCTGCCCTAATGCGGGGCCTGTAAAGCCCTTGGCGATTAAGTCCGCTGCTTGAATTTCCCGCAATGCGCTAGCGGCGTCTAGCAATGGTCTTAGGCGCTGTTCGTCAGGCAAACGCAATGATGCTACGGCAACAAATGAATCTAATAGCTGCGGGCGTCGCGTGTAATCAAAATTTTCCAGCATTGCTAGCCAATCTTCAGCCGTATTCAGTTTTGGCAGCGGGATGTTGGTGGCGCAGCGCTCGGCCAGCCACGCGGCACTATTACTGGCGCGCAATTCGCGACATAGGATTCTACATTGCTCTGCATCTAAGTCGCTACAGCTTATAGCGAAGCGAATATCCGCATCGGCACCTGCTTCAGCGGCTTTTGCCAAACTGTTTAATGTTGCCGTGCTTAACGCCGGAGGCCACATCGGAAATAGCGCATGTAAGGCGCGGCACGTGAGTAAAACCTGAAAAAATACCTCGGGTGATTTCTCGTTTAGTGCCTTGTATAACTCCACCCAAATACGCTCGGCGGCGATGGTCGCAAGCTCGCCGTTGTCGCTCATTTCTCGCATTAAGACTTGGGTTTCGTCTGCGACTGTAAAACCGAGGTGAGCGTAGCGTGCCGCGAAGCGCGCAATCCGCAAAATACGCAGCGGGTCTTCACTAAAAGCCGGTGATACATGACGAAGCAGGCGATTATTTAGATCGTTGAGTCCGCCGTAGGGATCAATGATCTCGCCGCTTTCATCTTCAGCTATCGCATTGATGGTTAGGTCGCGGCGGCTGAGATCCTCTTCAAGGGTGATGTCGGGGCTGAAATCGCAGATGAAGCCGTGATATCCGACACCGGATTTTCGCTCTGTGCGAGCTATGGCATATTCTTCCTTGGACTTGGGGTGCAAAAAAACCGGAAAGTCTTTGCCAACTTGTTGAAAGCCCTGGTCGAGCAAATCTTCTGGGCGCGCACCCACCACCACCCAGTCCCGTTCGTGAAACGGGTAGCCTAATAATTTGTCGCGCACGGCGCCGCCGACGAGGTAGGTTTTCATGGTGCAGAGTTCGGTGTTGGGTATTTGCAGGGAGTATAGCAAAAGGGCGAGTTGCATGGGGGCGCTGGATACTGGACGGGATGCGAAAGTCGGGCGTCGGAAGTCTGGTGTCTGACGAAAAATCAAAAGCAGTCACAGCGAGTTTCTGAATGAGCAAAGCGAATGCCCTTAGCGTCCGACTTCAGGCCCCCGACGTCTGACACGCTCAAGCAAGCATCTCCCGTATCCCCTCAAGCTTCCAGCATTTAGCAAGAACACCGATGAAGCTCCCCGCTGTCCATATCCAGCATCGTCATGTGGCGGCCCCAAACGCAGCCGCTGTCTAGCGCAATGATATCGCTGCGATTGGTTTCGCACTCCAGTGCTGCCCAGTGGCCGAAGATGAGTGTTTCGCTGCGGCTGCCTTCGGCTTGCCATTCAAACCATGGCCGGTAGGGTGCTGGAATGTCGGCGGCTATGCCTTTGAAACTGAGTTCCAGTTTGCCGGTGGCATCGCAAATACGCATGCGGGTTAAATGATTGGTGATGGCGCGCAGGCGATCGTAGCCGGTAAGGCTGTCGTCCCAAGTTAGTGGCTCATCGCCGTACATATTGCGAAAGAAGTCGTCTACATGGGGGCTTTGTAATACCGTTTCGACTTCGCGGCTAAGCGCGAGCGCTTGTTCGCTAGTCCACGCGCTGGGAATGCCGGCGTGGCTCATTAGGTAGCGGCCATCGTCTGATTTACGCACCAAGGCCTGCTGCAGTAGCCAGTGCATGAGCTCGTCACAGTCGGGGGCGTTTAGCAGCGCTTGGAGGGTGGGGTGGCGTCCGCGCTCGGTGGTGCCGCGGGCTAAGGCAATGCAGTGGAGGTCGTGATTGCCAAGGGTAATGTGCAGTGATTCTTTGATGTTATAAAGATAGCGCAGCGTATCGAGGGAGTCCGGGCCGCGATTAATGAGGTCGCCAACCAGCCAGAGGTGGTCGCGCTGAGGATTAAAGCTAACTTGATCTAACAGGCATTGCAGGGGCGCTAGGCAGCCCTGCAAGTCACCTACCGCGTATCGGCCCACGCGAGCGCCTTAGTGTAATGCCGATGGGCGTGCGAGTGAGAAAATGCCAATAGGCGCGATAAATGGACGACCAGAAGCACTAATCATTTCGTAGCTGCCTTCCATGGTGCCAACGGCGGTGTCGATGACCGCTCCCGATGTGTAGCTAAAGGATTCGCCAGGGCCAATCAAGGGTTGTTTGCCAATGACCCCTTCGCCTTGTACTTCCTGAACCTGATTGTCGCCGTCAGTAATAATCCAGTGCCGATTTAATAGGCGAACAGCCTCTTCGCCGGTATTGCGAATTGTAATGGTGTAGGCAAAGGCAAAGCGTTGCTGTGCGGGCTCTGATTGGTCGGGTAGAAATTGACTCTCTACCTGGATTTCTACTGGTTCTGATTCGGTCATGATGTGCTCCGCAAATTACTCGCTGTTGCTGTCCACCGCGTTGGCGATGGCAACATAGTCCGCTAAGCCCAGTTGTTCAGGACGAAGGCCAGAGTCGATACCCAAGCTTTCTATCGCCTCGCTATCGATAACCCCTTTTAAGGTATTGCGCAAGGTTTTTCGGCGCTGGTTGAAAGCGCTGCGCAAGACCGTTTGCAGGGTGTCGACATTGTTCGCTGGGCACGGTGGTGTTTCGTAGGGCGTTAGTCTAACGATGGCGGATTGTACCTTGGGACGGGGGGTAAAAGCTTCCGGTGGCACATCAAATAGCGATTCTACTTCACAAAAATATTGGGCCATGATGCCGAGCCGCCCGTAGGTCTTGCTGCCGGGCTGGGCGGCGAGCCGATCTACCACTTCTTTTTGCAGCATAAAATGCATGTCAGCAATGCAGTTATGGGCGGTTAGCAGGTGGAAAATGAGCGGCGTAGAGATGTTGTAGGGCAGATTGCCGACCACGCGTAGCTTGTCGCCCGCAGCTAAGGCGGTAAAGTCGAATTTGAGCGCGTCACCCTGATGAATTCGGAAATTAGTTTCGCCGCCGAATTTTCCCTCAAGAATCGGAATAAGGTCACGGTCTAACTCAATCACGTCAAGTTGGCAGCCGGAGGCAAGAATTGACTCGGTGATCGCGCCTTGGCCGGGACCGATTTCTAGTACACGCTGATGTTCTAGTGGACTAACGGCGCGCACGATGCGGCGAATAATTCCTTGATCATTGAGAAAATTCTGACCAAAGCGTTTGCGCGCTTGGTGCTGTGGAGGTGATTGCATTAAAGACTATTCCTGCTGCTGTGCTCCGCCATTGAGATGGCGGTGGTGAGCGCGGCATAGAAACTGCCGCCGTCGGCGCGGCCGCTACCGGCTAAATCCAGTGCGGTGCCGTGGTCGACTGAAGTGCGAACAATCGGCAGGCCAAGGGTGATATTTACGGCTCGGCCAAATCCTTGATACTTAAGTACCGGCAGGCCCTGGTCGTGGTACATCGCCAGCACCGCGTCGCAGTGCTCAAGATGATGTGGCGTAAATGCGGTGTCTGCGGGTAAGGGGCCGCTTAAGTGCCAGCCGCGTGTTCGCAGTTGCTCCAGGCAGGGAATAATCGTATCGATTTCTTCTCTGCCCATATGGCCACCTTCGCCGGCGTGGGGGTTTAGTCCTAGTACCAAAATGCGCGGCTGCTGGCAGCCAAACTGCTGCAGTAGTGCACCGTGTAAAATTTCGGTGACGCGTTGCAGGTTGTCGCTGGTGATAGCGGCGGGAACGGCGCTCAGCGGCAAATGCGTGGTGACTAGCGCGATGCGCAGTTGCTCGGTGGCGAGCATCATGACAACTTTATCGACATGGCAGCGCTCAGCCAAAAACTCAGTATGACCGCTAAAGGGAATGCCGGCGTCGTTAATAATCGATTTTTGCACAGGCCCAGTGACGAGTGCTTGGCAGTCGCCGTTCTTACATGCGTCGGTTGCCCGGCGCAGCGTTTCCACTACGTAATGAGCATTGTCGACATTGAGAATACCGGCTTCAGCGGGGCTGTGGCAGGGAATACTCACCACGCGCAAATGGCCGCTGCGATGGGCTTGCGGCGCTGCGCTAAAGTCGGCTTCGCTTATTTGTAAGGGCAGGCCGATATCAGCGGCACGCTGAATTAACAAAGCGGGGTCGGCAAAGGCAATTAGTTCGGCGTTACAATCTTGTTGGGCGAGCTTAACTAAAAGCTCAGGTCCGACCCCGGCAGGTTCGCCGGGGGTAATGGCAATACGTAATGGCATTAAATTTTGATGTCGACAAAGGCTTCGCTGCGGATTTTACGAAGCCATATATCAAGCTCATCGGCGTATTTGCGCTCGTGCAATGCATTGCGAGCGATTTGCTTGCGCATATCATTGGTCACGTCCTTGGTGCGGCGCTCAATCACTTTGATAACATGCCAGCCGAATTGGCTCGCTACCGGTACATGAATTTCGCCGGGGCTGGTTTCGTCCATTGCCTTTTGGAACTCAGGGACGAGTTGCCCGGGGGTGGTCCAGCCGAGGTCGCCGCCTTCTTGGGCAGAGCCGATATCTTCGGAATATTCTTTAGCTAACTCGCGGAAGTCTTCGCCATTTAAAGCGCGCTGACGCAGTTGTTTAGCGAGAGCAATGGTTTGTGCTTCATCGCGAATCGCAGAGGGTTTGAGCAGAATATGGCTGGCACGAGTCTGTTTAACCAGTTGTTTTACGCCGCGGCTTTCCAAGAGTTTGATGATATGGAAACCGCTGGCGCTTTGCAGTGGCTCTGATACATCGCCATCGGTCATTTTTGACGCTACACCTTTAAACAAGGCGGGAAGCTCAGTGCCTTTGCGCCAGCCAAGATCACTGATGCTGATGTCGGTGTTCGCGTTGTCGACATCTTTGCCGGAGCGCAGTTTTGCGCTTAGGGCTTTGGCCCTGTTTTCAGCCGCTTTGCGCTCGGCGTCGGTAGCTTCTGAGCTAACCGGAAGAAGAATATGAGAGAAATGGAATTCTGGCGACGTGACCTCTTTGCCTTCTGAGGATTGCAGGTAGTTTTGAATTTCCTGCTCCGTCACTTGAATGCGTTGGTTCACATTGCCCATTTGCACGCGCTGGAGAATCATTTCACGGCCAATTTGTTCGCGAACCGCGAGATAGGATGCACCGCTCGACGTCAACGCCTGTTGGAATTGCGACAGGGTCATATTGTTGTTCGCGGCTATACGTGCAACCGCTGCGTTGAGCTCTTCGTCTTCAATTCGCAAGCCGTAGCGGTTTGCCATTTGCATCTGAATATTTTCGAGCACCAGTAAGTCGAGAATTTCTTTACGGAGCTCGTCTTCTGGCGGTGCTTGTTTGCCCGTCCGCGCAATATTGGCCTTGATACTATCTAGGCGTTCATCGAGTTCGCTGGCGAGAATGATGTCGTCATCGACGATGGCCACCACTTTATCTAGCCATTTGGTTTCGGCCTGGGTGAGTGGTGCAAGTGCTATTAGTAGCACGGCGGTGAAAGCTTTTAGTAAGCGCATATTATTCATCAGATAAGTAGCCAAAAATACTGTCCTTTAAAACACTGGTGACTGCGGTGCCTAGGCCCCCGAGTCCTTTTAACTGAAATTCGATCAACACGGCCGAGTTGTTTTGAGTCCCGGTATTGCCTGTGCTACTTAGGTTAGACCCGATGTCGTTGTCGGGTTCCAAGGCCCGCTGATAAACAATACGGGTCAGCCAGCAGCAATTTTGGTATTCCGCACCAATTAGATTCTCGACAGGTCTATTGTCTTCAAAATCGTACTGGGTTTTGGCGTACAGCTTCCACTGGTCATTTAGCGGCAAGCTTATTGAGACATCGCCTTGCTTAACATCGTTCTCTAAACCGCCAAGGGTATTCCCCTCGCGGCGGAATGTATAACCGGCATTAAATAAGGCACCGCTATCGCTGCGCTGATGGTAGCTTAGATTGGTCTGATTGAGCACCCCTTGGCGAGCATCATACAAAACATCGACGCTCAGCCAGCGATAGTCGTCGGGCAGAATGCGAATTTGGCCGGCTAAATCTGAATTATTGCTTTTCCGCACATCGTCGCCGGGTAGCTGCACTCGCCCGTCGTCAAAATAGTGCAGCTGGCCGAGGCTAGCGGTAAGCACCTCGCGGCCAGCATCATTATTTATAAAACGGCTACTGACACCAATGGCGACCTGGTTGGCGTCATCTAAGCGGTCGTGACCAGTGAAGCGCGTGTCGCGAAATAGCTGCTGATAAGTAAAAGTCAGGGCTGAGCTGTCAAAGTCGGGCTGATCGCTTTGGTCAACGTACTCTGAGTAGCGATAAAACAGTCGTGGCTCAAGGGTTTGAGTCCAGTCTTGATCGGTGATGCTGAGATCTCGTTCAAAGTACAAGCCGCTGTCTAGGGTAAATTGACTACTATTGGCGCTAAGCTGGTTGTCGATGCCAACTAAGTCGGCGTCCTCGAGCTCATAGGCCACATGGCGGCTTTTGAAGGCGGGTTCAACAAAGCCCCAGCGCCAACGCATGGGCAGGCTGGCACCGGCAGTGCCAAACAGGCGCTGTCCGGTTATTTTGTTGCCGCCTTCGCTAAGCTTGTCGCGGTGATCGAACTGGGTGTATTCAAACTCCATGCTGGGTTCTAGCTGGAAGTTTTTGGCGGGCGATTGGTAGTTTAGGCGCAGCTGTGGCAACTTTTGATAGGGGTCTTCCACCGCCGCAATCGTCTGGTAGCGTTGAACTTCTATACGGCCGCTCCAGTCGTCTGAATTATAGTTTACTGCGGCTTGCTGATTGAGGTGGCTGCTGCGTTTGACGGCTAAATTGGCCAGTCCGAGGTCGCGGAAATACTCGTCATCGCTGACTTTGGTGAAGTCTATCTCGGTGCCCCAGCGCTCATTCATATAGCCGTTTTCACTAATACCCAGCAACCAGCGGTCGATCTCATCTCGCTTGTCATTGGGCAGGTAGCTGGTGTTGACAGCCCACTCACTGTATTTGTCTAAGTAGCGTAATTCGGTTTCAAGCGCTTCACCGCGCTGCTCAATAAACCGCGGGGTGATAATCGCGTCATAGTTCGGCGCAAGGTTTAGATAGTAAGGAGTTGAGATGTCCAGGCTGCTGTCGGCAAAGCCAATTGACGGGAATAAAAAGCCAGTAGCGCGGCGCTCGTCAACGGGGAAGTTCAGATACGGAGTGTAAAATACTGGAATGTCATAAACTCGGATACTGGTGCCGCGGGCAACTCCTCGACCACTGTCGTAATCTAAATCAATACTGTCGGCGTGCAGAGACCATGTTTCATTGTCGGGGGTGCACTGCGTGTAACTTGCTTGTTCTAGTTCAAAGCGGGAGTAATCTGGCCGCGCAATTCGGCCTGCTGTGCCGCGGGCGCCGGTGTCAAAACTTAGAATCTCTGCTTGTTCCAGCGAGCCTAGGCCTTTGTTTGTGTCAATTTGGGCGAACTCACCGCGCAACATGATACCGGGTTGGCGCAATACCACATTGTCACGCAGCAGCACCGTATTATTACTGCGATTATATTGTGCGTAGCCGGCATCTAGGCTTAGGTCGCCTTTACGCAGTTGCACGTCGCCGGTCATAGTCGCTTTAGTGCCGACTGACTCTATGGTGTCGGCAGACACGTTTAGAGGCGCTTTTAGCGGTGATTGGTCTGAGCCCTGCCAATTTCGTGTTGGCTCTATGAATCTACCTTGGCAGCCCGGGCTTAGTCCACATTTAGAGGCGTCGCTAAGGTGGGAGTTAGGTACCCAGTGCCAGTGCTGGTAATACAGTGGTAATTCAGATGTGTCGGTATTAAGTGCTGAGGCGTCAGTACTGCCACAATCTGCGCTGGTATTAACCTGTGCTATCGCCGCCCCGGATAGGGTGGTGAGAAGAGAGATTAGGAGTAGACGAAACGCTGGCATCGGTTAGTGATTTTATTCTGGCGATGGAGCCCGGATTGGCGAAGGTGGATAATAAAGCATTCTCTGCTAGGATGCCCGCCTGAGTGCATAAAAGGCGAAAAAACGCTCCTCAAATATCGCTCAACAGGCTCATTGACGGAATAATATATGGATCAAATTTTAAGCGAGCTGCATGCTTGGTGCCTTCAGCAGCTGGACTTGTCTGCCGGCGATGCAGCCAATGAGCTGGATGTCGTGTCCGGTGATGCGAGTTTTCGCCGCTATTATCGACTGTCGTTGAAGGCTGGCGGCACTGTCATCGCTGTTCATGCTCCGCCAGATAAAGAAGACAATTTGTCCTTCGCGACAGTGCAGGCGCTGTTCAGTCGCCATGCTGCGCGCGTACCTAAACTCCTGGCTTGGGACGAAGCGCGGGGTTTTTTGCTGCAGGAAGATTTTGGCGATCAGTTACTGTGTCCGCTACTGGTTAACAGTGCGGCGGCGGATCATTATTATCGTCGCGCCTTCCGCGTGTTATTGGCAATGCAGGCCATCCCCAGTAATGCGCACAAACTGCCGCTTTACGACAGCGCGCGGCTACATACCGAAATGGGTCTATTCCCTGAATGGTTTGTGGAGGGTCTTTTACAATACCGTTTAAATGCCGATGAGCGGGCGCTATTGAATAATGTGTTTGAAAAACTGAGCCTGCGTGCCCAGCAGCAGGCGCAGGTGGTGGTTCACCGCGATTTCCATAGCCGCAATCTCATGGTCTTGCCGGATGAAAGCCTCGGCATGATCGATTTTCAGGACGCGGTGCAAGGGCCAATTACATATGATTTGGTGTCCTTGGTGCGCGACTGCTATATCAGTTGGTCGCCGGAACAAGTCGACGATTGGATAGCGGTGTATCGGCAAATGGCTATGCGATCAGGGTTGCTGGGCAATATTAGCGAGTCCGATTTTTTACAGGACGTTGACTGGATGGGCTTGCAGCGCCATATCAAGGTGCTGGGTATTTTTGCCCGTTTGCATCTGCGCGATGGTAAATCGGCGTATCTGGACGATTTGCCCCTGGTTATTACTTACACCTTGAGCGTGGCGAGTCAATATCCTGAGTTCGAGCCGTTTTGTGTCTGGTTTGAAGACAAGTTAATTCCCCTTATCGTCAATCAAGCTTGGTTTAAGGAGCTTGCGTTGTGAAAGCGATGATACTCGCTGCAGGCTTGGGCACACGGATGCGCCCGTTGACGGACCATACGCCAAAGCCCTTGTTGCGCGCGGGCGGTAAAGCCTTAATTGACTATCATATTGAGAAATTAGCCGCAGCGGGCATCACTGATATAGTGGTCAACTGCTCGTGGCTGGCAGACCAGCTGGAAACCTACTTGGGTGATGGCAGTCGTTATGGTGTTCGTATTTTTGTCTCCCGCGAAGAAGAGCCTCTGGAAACCGGCGGTGGCATTGTGCAGGCTCTGCCGCTGCTGAGCGGCGACAATAATGACGCCCCCTTTTTACTAGTGAACGGCGATATTTGGACGGATTTTGATTTCGCGACATTAATGAGCTGTAAGCCGGAAGCGGGACACTTGGTGATGATAAAAAATCCATCACATAATCCGCAGGGCGACTTTGTCCTCAGTGCGAATGGGCAACTAACAGAAAAGACGGACAGTGCGGCGGCCAATAATACGACCACTTTTTCGGGCATCAGTGTGTGGCGACCTTCCGTGTTTAGTGAATTTAGTCTTGGCCGGCGTGCATTAAAGCCGGTGATGGTGGCGGCGATATTAAGGCAGGCCCTGAGTGGGCAACTGTATGAGGGCCACTGGTGGGATATTGGTACCCCTGATCGTCTGGCGGCGCTGGATGCGTTTTTAAGTGCTTAGAGTGGTGGCTGATTCTGTGGGCAAATGGTCGTAAAATGCTAGGCATTGAATTCACGTATTTGTGCTTAACGGCGCGGATAATATTTACATAGTCAAACAAGCGGAAATGAATATGACAGATTATTGGATAGCACCTTCTATATTGTCGGCAAACTTTGCGTGTCTGGGCGCGGAGGTTGACGCGGTGCTGGAAGCGGGTGCGGACATCGTCCATTTCGACGTGATGGATAATCACTATGTGCCTAATTTAACCATTGGGCCAATGGTATGCAAAGCACTGCGTAAACACGGTGTAAAAGCACCAATCGATGTGCATTTAATGGTGTCGCCAGTTGATCGTATGATTGCTGATTTTGCCGAAGCAGGGGCTAGCATAATTACCTTTCACCCAGATGCTTCAACCCACGTTGACCGTTCACTGCAGATGATTCGCGATGCGGGTTGCAAAGCCGGTTTGGTTTTAAATCCTGCGGTCGGCCCTGAGGTTTTGAAATATGTCATGGATAAACTCGACATGATTTTGCTGATGTCAGTCAATCCGGGATTTGGTGGGCAAAGTTTTATCCCGTCAACGATAGATAAGATAAAGGAAGTGCGGGCACTTATCGACGCCTCGGGTCGCGATATCCGCTTAGAGGTCGACGGCGGAATTTCAGCTAAAAATATCGCAGAAATTGCCGCGGCAGGGGCAGACACTTTTGTAGCGGGTTCTGCTATTTTTAATGGTGGCGCTTATGCCGACGTCATTGAAAAAATGAGAAGTGAACTCGCTAGCGTATGAAGACACTGCAGGGCCTGCTCGACGGTCGCGAATTAAAAGCAATTTTATTTGATCTAGACGGCACACTCATAGATAGCGTGCCGGATTTGGCGGCCGCACTAGATGCAAGTTTAGAACAGCTTTATTACACTCCCGCAGGTCTTGCGCGCACGCGGTCGTGGGTTGGCAATGGCGCGCGTAAATTAGTGCAGCGTGCTTTGGCCAACGCCTTAGAAATTCCAGAAAATTCGGTAAGCCCATCTTTAATTGATCAATTGCTCGCGGTGTTTTTTGACCATTACGGTGAGCATAGTTGTGAGCAAACGGTGTTGTATGATGGTGTGTATAACGCCTTATCAAACTGGCATCAGCAGGGCGTGCGGATGGCCTGTGTGACCAATAAGCCTGCTCGTTTTAGCGACCCTATTCTGACTCATTTTGATCTGCAACAGTTTATGCCCGTGCTGGTTGGCGGTGACACCTTGGCGGTGCGCAAGCCTGATCCTGCCCCACTATTGTTGGCGTGTGAGCAGCTTGGCGTTGATGTGGCGAACACGGTAATGGTGGGTGACTCAGTTAACGACGTAAGGGCTGCACGGGCGGCAGGTATGCCAGTTGCTTGCGTGAGCTATGGCTATAACCACGGCGCCCCCGTTGCCGATGCAAACCCTGATTTGTTAGTGGATAACTTCTTCGATTTAGTTCGCTCTTAACTGCCTTATTAATTTTCACTAATGAGAAAGTTTGCCGTCAATTCAACTACATTAGCGACACTCCACTATGAGTAGTGTTTTTTGCCCCGCCCTGTTTATTGCCGCACCGTCGTCGGGGCAGGGTAAAACCACTATCACGGCGGCGATTGCTCGTTTTCATAGTCTGCAGGGGCGTCAGGTTCGCATTTTCAAAATGGGGCCGGATTATCTTGACCCGCAAATTCTAGAGCAAGCCTCTGGCCACCCCGTCGTGCAATTAGACTTGTGGATGGCGGGGGAGGACTACTGTCGTGATCAGTTTTATCAGGCAGCTGAAACTGCTGATTTAATTTTAGTCGAAGGCGCGATGGGGATGTTTGACGGCGAGCCGTCTAGTGCGGATTTAGCCGCGACGTTTAATATTCCAGTGGCATTGCTGATGGATGTTAAGGGCATGGCGCAGACCGCCGCCGCCCTTGCAACAGGATTGGCGAATTATCGCGATGATGTCCGTGTGCTTGGCTTGATCGCAAATAACTGCGCTTCTGATCGGCACCGTCAACTGATAGCAGATGCCTTGCCCGCACATTTACCTTTATTGGCAACAATGAGTCGTGACCCTGAAATTAGTTTGCCGGAGCGTCATTTAGGTTTGGTGCAAGCGAGTGAAGTGCGCGACGAACTAGAGGGGTGTTTTAATAAAGCAGCGGCAATGATTGCTCAGGGCGCGCTTGCGACATTGCCCGCGCCGGTGGAGTTCAGCTCTCGCGAACTGCCAGTTGTTGCACCGCTACTTTTGGGGCAGCGCATTGCCATTGCGCGGGACGATGCCTTTAGTTTTATTTACGCCGCCAATCTGCAAATGCTGAAAGATATGGGCGCGGAGTTGATGTTTTTTTCCCCTTTGCAGGACCAGCAATTACCAGGCGCAGATGTGTTGTGGTTGCCCGGTGGATACCCCGAATTACACGCCAGCGCCTTGGCTGAGAACAGTGCGATGCGATCGCAAATTCGCGATTTTTATTTGGCGGATAAGGTCATTTTGGCGGAGTGCGGTGGTTTTATGTATTGCCTAGAAAGCCTGCGTGATCTGAGTGGAAATAGCTTTGAGATGCTCGGGCTGTTGAGCGGTCAAGCGGCGATGCGAGATCGCGGTGGTTGCCAGGGGATGCAAACCGCGGTGTTGCCCGAGGGCGATATTCGCGCCCACGCCCATCATCGTTCCGCATCTAATAATACGCCGGATCCGATTGGCTGTGGTCGCCGACAGCGCCATCCAGCGCCTGGAGAAGAAATTTACCGCAGCCGTGGTTTGACCGCGTCGTACTTACATTTATTTTTTCCGTCTAATCCCACCGCGATAGCCACCTTATTTAATTCAAAGCGTAAACCTGAATCCGCGTGATTTCTCCGGTTATGCAAATAAAGGGTCAGGCTGGATTGTTGAGAATCTCATTACGCCAGCCAGTATTTGGTTTAGTTTTGATTTATTTTGCTACCCTTTAGCGTGGCATTTGTCGGGCTCTTAACAATAATATCTGAAGAGCCCCGTATGTCTAATACAGTACCTGAGATGATGATGTTGCCATTCTTCTTCATGGTGATTGAAGATTGTCCACTTTGCAGGGTAAGTTCATCGCCTGAATTTATGACCAGTTTTTTAGCCGCTGTCATCGTTAAATCGCGCCGAGAATTGATGCTTAAACTGCCGCCATTGTCTTGCAGGCTCGGGCTTGCGACACCGCGATCAACCTGCATATCTGCAGCCACCCGAAGTGTGCCATCGGCTTCCCTTTGTATAATACTTTTAAGTGCATCGAGTTCCTTGCGAAGCTGGATAATTTGCTTTTGGAGATCATCGTCTCTTGCGCTGCTGGAAGTATCAGCTGCTACGGCAGCACTTGCCATTGTTACGCTCAAGCCAAAGCCCATGACGAGTATTAATCCTTTAACGGTAGTCATTATTTTCTTCTCGCTGTGTGTGGTATCTGTTGATGGGCTTCATATATTTGCCAGTGGATGATTCTAGACTTGCTGTCTGAATCATAGATGAACGGCGACGGTTTGGTAGCGTCCCAGATAAAATTGTCATAAATCTGTCTTCAAAAAGCCCTCTGTTTGTCACTTTTAAGTCCTAATCTTGCCACAAATGCATAAAGAGGATGCATGAGCGTGGAAACAAGGAATAGATACAAAACGATTTGGCTATCCGATATTCATCTCGGCTTTAAAGATTGTCGAGCTGACTACCTTCTCAATTTTCTCAACAGTGTTGAATGCGAGACGCTTTATCTTGTTGGTGATGTTGTAGATCTATGGGCGCTCAAGCGCACCTTTCACTGGCCAGCAAGCCACTATGATGTGGTTAGAGCTTTGTTTGCCAAAGCCAGTGAGGGCACGCGGGTTGTCTATATTCCCGGTAATCACGACGAGCCGATGCGCGATTACGTCGGCCACATCCTCGGTCCTATTGAAATCAAGCGCGAGGCAATCCATACCACGGTAAGCGGTAAACGCTTATTGATGTTCCATGGCGACTGTCTAGACGAGCATATCTTACTAAGTAAATGGGAGAATCTTATTGGTGACGCTGCCTATGATTTCCTGTTGTTTTTAAATCGCTGGGCTAATTTTTTCCGTCGCCGTTTTGGGCGCAATTACTGGTCGCTGGCTACGTACATAAAACAACGTATTCCCAACGCTCGGCAGGTCATTACCGTGTTTGAAGATGCGGCAGTTAAAGAGGCCGCGCGACGAGGTCTCGACGGTGTTATATGCGGGCATATACATCAGCCCGCCTTAAAGAAAATAAAAGGTCTGTTGTACTGCAACGACGGTGATTGGATTGAAAACTGTACCTTATTGGGTGAAACCCACGAAGGAAATTTAGAATTGGTGCAGTGGACGGAACATCAAACCTTATTGCAAAGCATGACAGGCAATGGCGGCCCGGTGAAAGCGGAAATTCTCCCGCTGCGGCGTGCTGGGTAATAATTAGGAGTGAATGTCATGATTTCCGTTGATGCTGTGATTGATGAGCAATTCCCTAAAATTTCCAAGGGCAATCCGCGTATAAAGCGAACCCTGTCAGCTCTATTAAAATATCTTTTTCACGAGGCGGAGTTTAAGCAGTTTGAAAAGGATTTCCCCTATGTTCAGGGCTTGGATTTTGTTGAAAAAGGCTTAGATTATTTTGATTTTGGCTACGCGGTAAGCGCATTAGATAAAGAGCGTATTCCCGTTAGCGGCAGAGTCGTCATCATTTCAAACCATCCTATCGGCAGTCTCGATGGTCTCGCTTTACTCAAGTTGGTATCGGAAGTACGCAGTGACGTTAAAGTCATTGCGAACGAGTTACTATATGCCATCAAGCCGCTGCGTTCATTGCTGCTTCCCGTAGACAATATGAGCGGTAAGCGCAATCGCAAAGAAAATTTGCAGGCAATTCACAGTCACCTGAGCGGCGAAGGTGCGGTTATTATTTTCCCCGCTGGCGAGGTTTCTCGTTTTAGTCCGGCGGGTATTCGCGACGGTCGTTGGCGCAATGGATTTATTAAATTTGCGAGTAAAGCTAAGGCGCCTATTTTACCTGTGCATATCAATGCGCGAAATTCCGTTTTCTTCTATGCCCTGTCATTGCTTGCGAAACCGCTATCGACCTTGTGGCTTATTAGGGAGATGTTCAAACAGAATAATCGCACCGTACGGGTGACTATTGGGCCTGCGATAGAGGCGGATGTATACGAGAAGCTACCATTGACCGCACCAGCTAAAGTACGTTTGTTTAAAAAGCATATCTATAAGCTCGGTCGAAGAAAACGCGGTGGTGAACCCTGTTTTATGCCGGTTGCGCAGGCCGTAGCTCACCCAGAAGATCGTCAGGAGTTGCGGCGCGCCATTCGCAAGTGTGATCACTTGGGCAGTACCCGCGATGGCATGGAAATTTATTGCTATCAGTACAGTGGTGACTGCACGGTGATGCGCGAAATTGGCCGTCTTCGTGAAGTGAGTTTTCGGGCGGTTGGTGAAGGTACCGGCCGTCGTCGCGACGTAGATTCATTTGATGCCTACTATGATCACATCGTGCTTTGGGATGAGAATCAACTCGAGTTGGTCGGCGCTTATCGCTTAAAGCGCGTGACGGATTTAGGTGACGGCCAAACCCTATACAGTGAATCGCTTTTCGAATACCAGATACCTTATGCTGAAGAGTATTTCGAGTGTGGAGCAGAATTAGGGCGCAGCTTTGTTCAGCCGCGCTACTGGGGGCGAAACGGTCTGGATTATTTATGGCAGGGTTTGGGTACCTATCTTCGCCGCTACCCGGAAGTGCGCTATTTGTTTGGCCCTGTTAGTTTGAGTGATAGTTTGCCCCGCGCCGCCAAAGATTTATTGATTCAGTTTTATCAGTGCCACTTCCCCGCAACGCAGCCTTGGGCGAGTGCCAATAGTCCCTATAAAAGTGAGTTAACGGAGACCGTATTTAGTGGTGACGACTACCGCGCCGAGTTTGCACAGTTAAAAGATCAGTTGGCGGAAATGGGCTGCGCTGTACCTACCTTGTACAAGCAATATACGGAACTGTGTGACGAAGGTGGCGTGAGTTTTACAGCGTTTAATGTTGATCCTGACTTTGCGGACTGCATTGATGGCCTGGTTTTGGTAGACCTGAAAAAAATGAAACCAGCGCGTCGCAAGCGCTATCTGGGCGAAGACTTTGCTGAGGCGCGCGCGGATAAAGTGGCGTGAAACATCGTGCGCTAAGCTAGCTAAGGATTTTGCCTTAGCTAGCTTTTAAAAGTTCCTAGGTCTTAAAATATTGCTTGCGATTTATTCAGCGCAGCTAGCAATCTGCTTGAAGCTGGCGAGCAAGTAGTCTGCGTCATCAATCGGCAAGTCATGCCCAGCCGTGTTATGTAGCCATAGCGGCCAGTGATATTTCTCTGCCAGATACTCACTACATTGATACGACACCATTCTATCCGCGCGACTGCTAATGAAATGACCGCGGGAATTTGCGAGGCGTTCCTTTGAGGGAGAGTAAAAGCGTGATGCCGCAATTAGCTGGCGTATCACATTGCGTTTACTTGCTGGGTGGCGGGCGCGTATCTGACACCACTGTTCGAGCAGTGCCGCATGGCTAGATTTATTATTGCTCACCATATTGAGTATTGCGCGCTCTTGCTTGCGCGGTGACAAAGCGAATAGCGCGTAAAGTGTTGCAGGCAGCGCGCTGGGTTTTAAGCGTTTAAAGAAGCCACAGTCTGCGCTGCTGGTGCTAATGAATATAACCTTGGCAATATTATTCGGCGACGTCGTCAGCCAATCTAGTGCCACCATGCCACCTAATGACAGTGCAACAATGCCGAATGTTGAATTGTTATTGGCGAGCTCTGAGGGAAGCCGCTGCTGAATGTCGCTGCGTATTTCCGAAATGGTGAGGGGAGACCTGCGCAGGTGCTCGCTACCGAATCCGGGTAGATCAATAGCGTGACAATACCAGCCGAGTTCGCTTTCACAGCGTTTTATAAATTCCCCCCAATGAGCTTGCTCCCGGCTTAGGCCGCGAAGAAATAACCAGTGCTTTATGTCAGTGCCGGCGTTCATAGCTGACGATACCAGAGACTTTGTGCCATTTGCTGCATCTCCCGCTCCTGTTCGCCTTTGGGTTGCCAGTGCTCGATGTTTCTTGCTGCGGCCAGTAGAAAGTCAATTAATAGCAGATGGCCGCGCAGAACTCTAGCGTGGCGGTGAGGAACGGTGGGGTTGAATAATCCGGCAAAACTAAAAAGTTGTTGGGGATGTTTTTTAACCCACAGCCATGACCCCATTTCGAGGGTGAGCGGCAGTAAGGTAATTCCTTCAGCGCGACATTGTCGATGAAAATAATCCCAAATATCACCATGACTTAGGTAGTGCATAGCCTGTGGGCCAAACACATAGTTGTGATGGGGAAAGTTGCGCTCCCACAGTAATTTCAGCGCGACGTAACTGCCAATGTCGTCGATTGGTTGACGGCGATAGGCATAGGGAATCCACAGATGATCTTGAAAGCCAAAGCCGGAATGAAAGTCGACGACAATACTGGGGCGGTCTACTTGGCAGTAGCGTTTAATAATATTTTGCAGGGCAATAAATTCGTTTTCGAAATCAGCTCCGCGTTTTCCTCTATACCAGGGAATAGCTTTTGATATGCGCTGACCGCCGACTAAAAACGGAACCTTGTCTTCTGCATCAATAGGAGCGTGGCGATTTAAGTCGATGCCGTTTGGGTTGCAGCGGGAGTCTTGCAACATGCCGCCGGGATTAACTAGTGGCACTGCGACTATGGCGATCTCGCTTTCAAATTGCGATCGCCAATGGCTATCCCAGCGGCACCGTTCTATTACTGTTTCTAGCCACGCTAACAGAACTTGAGTGCCTATGCGCTCTACGCCGTGGATTCCGGCGGTGAGTAGCAGGCAGTGCTTTGCAATGTCTGGGTTGCCAATGGTGAGCGATACGACGGGTAAGGTAAATTCATCGACGTCAACGAGGGCTTCGGTGCGGGTGGTAATTAAATCGCCAGCTTGCCGGCAAAGTTGTTCGGTGGAAAGGAGCTCAGAAAGCCGGTGGCGAAGACGGCCACGGCAGTCGTCCATCACACTGGTGAAATCTGGGAAATCCGGCCCGTACGAGGCGGCGTCCGTATGGTTTGCTATGTCCTCCATACGGGCTTGTTCTTTATATCCCATGGTTGGTATCAGCCTGTCGCGGCAATCATGTCGGCGGGTCGACCAGTTTGTTCCCAAAGTTCTGACACCAGTTTTGAGCTGTCATGCCACTCGCCGCTCAATAGCCAGTCGCAAATTGCCGCGGCGACATCGGGATAGTGCGCGGCAGTTTGCGCGGGGATATTAGCGAGCCAGTTTTCAATATGCTGTGCTGAGAAGTCATACATAACAGTTGCGGCGCCGAGTTGTTGCAGGGCGGCGGCGTTACCTAATTGTTCTGACTGCCCCGATACCGGTTTTGCGAGGGCCGGAATTCCCATATGCAGGCATTCGCTAATTAATTCAAACCCCGCATTGCAGATAACGCCTTTGGCTCGACATAGATTATGTTTGAAGTCGTGTAGGCTAGTTGGTCTAAGGCTTATATTTGCGCGCTCCTCACGCGGTAATTGAGGCGCGAATTGAATAAATTTTTGATTGGGAAATGTCGCGAGTGCCGCACTGACTAGTTGCTGGTCTTCAAAGGGCAGGTACACGACGATGTGCGCCGGCGAGCCGCAAGGCTGGCGAATTTCGGCAGGGTTGATTATCGGCGGCGCGATATTGGCGTTAAACGCATCCCAGTGTAATCCCAAGCGGTACTGAGTCGGTGCAAAGAATTTCATAATAAGACGGTTGCGAAGGTCAACCCCGCTTTGAGGTACATCGGGGTAGCCAAATGCGTACTGGTGGCCAATTCCGATGACAGGCTTTTTCCTTAGACGGCAGGCCCAGGCGGTGACGGGTTCAAAATCGGTAATGATTGCATCGTAAGAGCTGATATCGAGTTTGCGAACATCCCGAATAAACGTCAGCGGTTTGGTTTGGACTAGGGTTTGTATTGCGCTAATGCTACCTTTGTTTGTAGCGAAACTGAGGCCATCTCGGAGTTGGTAGTCGCCGAAAATCTCCATATCGAAATACTGGTCGGCAGCGCGACCAGAGAACAAAAATTGAACGTCTATATTTTTTTCGGAAAAGTGCTTGGCCAACATGCGGGCGCGGGAAATATGGCCATTGCCGGTTCCCTGCACACCGTACAGGAGTTTCATAATGGATCTCTCATGATTGGGTTGCTACCACTGTGTTCACTGTGTGATGGAAGTGAAGATTGGGAGTGGTAGGTGACGTTTTGCGACGGCATGATATTCGCGCGCATGATCAGAAAAATGGTATTAGACTGCTGCGACAATCGAATGTCCCAGATGCGCGATGCCAATACCTAAGCTGGCGCCGGCTAGGGTGTCGGTGGGGAAATGCACGCCGAGTATTACCCGCGAGGCACCCACGGCAACAGCCCACAAGAAAAGTGGAATACCGATAGCCCCGAAAAACAGCACCGTCATGGTCGCTAGTAAAAAGGCGGCCGCGGTGTGGCCCGAGGGGAAACTGAATTCGTCTGAGGCAATAATGGCGGCACTAAAAGCGGGAATGGCGGCGGGCGGTCGCTTTCTGCGGCAGGTGTTTTTTAGCACCCAGTAAATGGGCAGCCATGCGGCAAAACTAATCATAACCGCACTAAAATAGCTTAGACCTTGGTTCGCCCCCATCATGTAAACGCAAAGGGGAAGACCTAGTTGGGCATAGCCGTCGCCGGTTTTTGATACACTTCGGGCTACACGAGACAACTGTTGCTGGTGGCGGGTATTCACGCAGGCCAGAAACATTCGCACATCGAACTGATTTATCGACTGTATTAAGCGCATAGTTTTATCCTCACATCTGAAACCATACGCTGATGTGTTTTCAATATTGTGACAAATGTATTGCAGTTTTAAGACAGAGTTCGATGAATTTAGGTGATGGAGGAGGGCCTAAATACATACAGAGCTGACTAGTGAGGCAGATGTATCCTAGGCATTTTCAATCAGCAGAATGCTGCCCCGATGATGGCGGCTAGTAATTACTTCTGAGGGTATTAATTCGGCAAAAAAGTCGTCGATGCACGCTTCGGCTACCGCTAAGAATGGTGGGCGGTGAGGGTCTGCAATAATGATTTTTTTAACACTGGCGTCGACGGCGCGGTGAATTAAATCGAAGACTTCTTCACTCATCTCATCCCAAAAGCAAATGTCGCTGGCAATGATAACGTCGTACTGAGCTAAAGTGTCTGCATCTAGGGCTTCGAAGCGGGCACATTGAGTGTTTATGTTTACCGCATTGTGCTGCGCTAGCAGCGATAAGTAGGGAAAGACAGCGGGATCGGCATCGACGGCAGTTACCGTGGCTTGAAGATGCTTGGCGCAATATATGCTTGCTAGCCCCCATCCGCAGCCCAGGTCGAGCACTTTACTTGCAGCAGGTAGTGGTTTTTTTTGTAAATAGTCGATAAGCAGATAGGCACTGCCCCACAGTTTATTGCCGTGCAGCTGGGTCGCGTGCGTGGCCCGCTTTAGGCGGCGCATATCGGGGTGTGAGGCGAGTAGAGTTCGCACTCCAAAATAGTCTCGGGTCTGGATTGGTGACGTATTGGGCATGGGTGTGTCCTACTAAAGTCTGGCTTGCTTATGTTGTATAGCGTCGGTGACGATATACAGAGCCGCGATCTTAATTGTGAAAAGAATGTATTACCATGATCACCATCAAGATATTCCTTAGCTCACTCATGCTGAGTAGCTATGTTTACGGATTTAACGGACGGGTTCTGTGACGAAATTTGATTACGACGTTTTAGTATTGGGTAGTGGCCCCGCCGGAGAAAGCGCTGCTCTGAATGCCATGAAGCACGGGCATCGGGTGGCGGTGGTGGAGGCGCAAGACGCCGTCGGTGGTGCTTGTACCCATCAAGGTACTATTCCATCAAAGGCCTTACGGCATATGGTGCGGCAGGCTATTAGATACAATACCACGCCAGCGTTTCGCGATATTGGTGACGCGCGAACATTAAGTTATCCCCGTCTACTTAGTCATGCCAATGAAGTCATTTCGCGGCAGGTGGATATGCGCAGTCGCTTCTACTACCGCAATCAGATTCGTCTTATTTTTGGCCGCGGCCACTTTGTTGATAAGAATACTGTTGAAGTGGTGACGGATGAGGGACAGGTGGAATCCTTTACCGCGAGTAGTGTGGTAATAGCCACTGGCTCGCGGCCCTACCGCCCGGCAAATATCGACTTTTCTCACCCTCGGATCTATGACAGCGATACCATTCTGAAAATGACCAACACCCCGAATAAAATCATTGTTTATGGAGCGGGTGTTATCGGCTGCGAATACGCGTCAATTTTTTCCGGTATTGGCATCAAAATCGAGTTAATCAATGGTCGGGATCGTCTATTGGAGTTTTTAGACGACGAAATTTCCGATGCCTTGAGTTATCAACTTCGGAATATGGGGGTGATGATCCGCCACCGCGAAGTGTATAAATCGGTTGTGGCTAGCGACAAGGGCGTCGAAGTATTGCTGGAGTCTGGTAAGCGTATCCACGCCGATGCGCTCCTTTGGTGTAATGGTCGAAGCGGTAATACCAATCAATTAGGTTTGGATCAGATTGGTCTGGAAACAGATCATCGCGGTCAGTTAATTGTGGACGAGCATTACCAAACCACTGTGCCGGGCATTTTCGCTGCTGGAGACGTCATCGGCTGGCCGAGCTTGGCGAGTGCCGCTTACGACCAAGGGCGTTCAGCGGCGGCATCAGCCCGCGGCAAAGAGCAGTGTCGTTTTGTGGATGACGTGCCAACAGGCATTTACACACTGCCTGAAATTAGCTCGGTGGGGCAGACTGAACGCGAGCTGACCGAAGCGAAAATTCCTTACGAGGTGGGTCGCGCATTTTTTAAAGATACCGCCCGCGGCCAGATAAGTGGTGAGACGGTTGGAATGCTTAAACTGCTCTTTCACCCCGAGACCTTGGAAATTCTCGGTATTCATTGCTTTGGTGCCGAAGCGGCGGAAATTATCCATATCGGTCAGGCAATAATGAAACAGCAGAACGGCGGCAATACCCTGCGCTATTTTGTGACCACTACGTTTAATTACCCAACCATGGCTGAAGCCTACCGAACGGCGGCGCTGAACGGCCTAAATCGCTTGTAGTGCGCCGGATTTGCTAAGCCTTCGGCCATCTTTGCGCCAGTAACGTGTTTTGCTAGTGGTTTGGTAAGGTCGCTGTTAAGAAAATATTTACGCTATAGGTATAAATTTTTATTGACAGAAATTCGAGTTCGTCATAAATAGTGCCCTGAACAACCACGGTTAGCCGAGGGGTTCATTCTGTATCTACGATGTACTGGAGTGGGCAAGTAATGGCAAATGACCTAGCCGATGATGATATTGACGATGTCCTTGAAGACGATTCAGCCCCTGATTTTGAGGAGCGGCGACTTATGGGTGGAGGCGATAGCAGTATTCGTCGCAAAATTGAAGAGCGTTTAGAGCGCAAACGCCTGATGGATGAATTGGATCTATTGGACGATTTCGACCTTTAAAGCCTTTCTTTCACTGCTAGATAGTGAAATCTCTGTTTGTACGCCACGTTCTGTGGCGTTTTCCTTGCTAATTTCTTGAGTTATCGACTCGGTATGGCAGTCTATATTGCTGATTTTGAGTCGCGGTTATAACATGCAGAGATAATTTGCATGTAATAGCTACCGGCGTTAGGGTTAAGTCATTGCTGAGACTGGTCTTCTGGCCCCAGTGATGGCAGCAGGAAAATCCCCTTGCGTGATAAATAAAACAGGAATGAGTAATGAATTGGAAAGCCTTATCTGCAGTAGTGGTGATCGTCGCCGTCGCCGGGTTTGTCTGGTACGTCTTAGATCGTTCGGTGAATAGTGAGTATAACGAGCCGGTAGTTGAGACGGTCGATGACGCAGCCGCCAAAAAGAAGGTGAAGGAGACACTGGCGGTAGAGTCGGAGTCTGATTACAAAGAAAAGGCGGCTTCGGCGCCTGAGCCACCTGTGGCTATCGATGGCAGCGATGAGCAACTGCGCTCTGCGGCAGCGACTTTGTCGGCACCGTTGGCCGAATGGATGCAGCCTGATGAGCAAGTTCGGAAATGGGTTTCTGTGGTCGATCAACTTGCTACTTACCGATTCCCGACCAAGCATCTGCCGCTGGTGTATAACAAAGAGCCTTTCTTGGCAGTTAAGACAGAAAAAGGCTTCCAGAACGACCCAGGAAACTTCAAGCGTTGGGATGGCCTAGTCAATACGGTAACGGCGGTGGAGCCGAAAAACTTGGCGATTTACTATAAAAAATGGTCGCCATTTTTAGAGGGCAGCTACAATGAATTGGGTAACCCCCAATCTTTTGACAACCAGTTGCGCACGATGATTGAACATTTGCTGATGGTAGAGCCTATTCCCGAAGATGCCGCCCTGAAGCAACCCAAGGTGCTGTATGAATACGTTGATCCAGTTTTAGAGAATGCGGATCCGCTAAGTAAATGGATGTGGCGCCTCGGGCCGGAAAACATGAAGAAACTGCAGGATTGGCTGCGAGAGTTAGAAAGTTTTCTTTAGTATTTTCGAGCTAAATCCTTTCTCTTTTTCGCCATCCGTTTGGATGGCGAAAATCGTTTTACACTTGGTTACACTTCTGCTCCTGAAACCACTCTTATAATAATTCTATGCAGCAGGTGAATAAATATGCCGGTAAGCCCCGTTGATTTAAATAATACCAATATCCTAATTACTGGCCCAACAGGGCAAGTCGCCGCACCGATCGTGGATGCGCTTAGTAAGATTGCCAATGTCACGGCGCTGGCGCGTTTTAGTAAAGATAGCGATAAAGCGGCGCTAGAGTCGCGTGGTATCAAGGTTATTCGCGCCGATCTGGCTGATAAGAGCAGCTTACAAGCCTGCCCTGATGAGTTTGACTATGTATTGAATTTGGCTGTGGTCAAATCGGGTAACTTTGCCTACGATCTCGCCGCAAATGGCGAAGGAGTGGGGTATCTAATGGCTCGCTGCAAAAGTGCTAAGGCTTTTTTGCACTTCTCGTCCACCGCGGTATATGAATACGCGGGTCACTCTCCGCGCAAAGAATCAGATCCATTAGGTGATAATCATCGCGCCATGTTCCCCACGTACAGTATTGCTAAAATTGCGGCAGAAACGGTGTGCCGTTTCGCCGCGAAGCAATTTTCTATCCCCACCACGATTGCCCGTCTCAGTGTGCCTTACGGTAATAATGGCGGATGGCCCTATTTTCACATGCTGATGATGAAGGAGAATATCCCTATTGATATTCATCCCGAAGGACCAAATACCTACAATCTGTTGCATGCCGAAGATTACATTGAAAAGATCCCGTATTTATTGGCTGCCGCGAGTACTGATGTCACCACGACCAACTTTGGTGGTTCTCAGGCGGTAAGTATTGAGGAGTGGTGCGGGTATATAACCGAGCTGACTGGGTTTGCACCAAAGTTTAACGAGAAAGCCTCGGCATTCGGTAGTCTGTCTATAGATACCACTCTCATGCATGAACTTATCGGTGAGACCCGAGTAGATTGGCGCGATGGTATTCGCGCCATGCTTGAAAATCTAGCGCCACAGGCACTTAAATAAAGTGATAGTGAGCCAGCCGCTATCTTATAGTGGCTGGATAAAGCCTATTAGATGCGGTTTTACACCGGTTTTATCCCGCAATTCAAAATCCAAGCTCGACTCGCCTTGCTCATAATCTAGCCGCACGCTAGCCGGTAAAAATATGGGCGTTTTGAAGTCGACATGGCAGCGAAAAGCGTTGCTCTTAACGTCATCACTTAATGCCGCTAAGCAAGCAGCTTTGCTCCACATGCCGTGGATGACCATACGCTTAAAGCCCAGTACCTTGGCGCTGAGGTCGTGGAGATGAATGGGATTAAAGTCGCCAGAGGCGCGGGCGTATTGTCGGGCGTCGCTGCGCTTGATCTCGATAGTGCGGGAGTTCAGGTAGTTGCGTGGCTCGGCGCGGGCCGCCTTGGGAGCGCTGGCGATATTGGTTCTAGCACGGGATAAATAACGGCTAGTATCTTCCCACACCAGTTCGTCACCGCAGAATGCGTCACAGTGGAATGTGAATTCATAGCCCTTGTCAGTGACATGGTGTTCGGCTACTTGGCAGCGGAGCTGGACTTCTTCCTCGCTGCTGATTTGCCGGTGCTGAACAATAGTATTACTTAAATGTAAGCAGCCCATAGGTGAGACTGGGAAGTCTTTATTGAGCATTAATTTCATATGCAAACGAAAGACTTGCACGTGGAGAAAGCTGGGCGACAGAAAGAGACTACTTTCAGTAAAGCCACAGGCCTCGTTGTAGCGACGCAGCTGTTTAATATTGCTTTTGATATTGCCCACTACCAATATTTGCTTAGGAAAGATCGGCGTACTACTGGGCTTTTTTCGGGTAATCGCCGCCTTTAGCAGCATTGGCGGTGTGCTGGGTAGTGACTTGAGCCTGAACTCATTGCTTGCGGTCATTCGACTCTATCTCCATACTGAGCGTGGCACACTGGTTTGTAACAATTGCATACATACCCTAAAGTATAAAGAAAAATGCGGCATCAAGAATTTGCCCAGCCTCAGTGTCGTTTACGGCAGTTCGGTCAATGCTCGCCAGTGTTGATATTTTGTACAAAAGATACCCGCTTGAATGACAGCATCAAACGCTAAAAATTTTTCCGATCTCAGCGACTCCAGTTTCCTGATTCAGCTGGTATATCCGGCTATGCAGAGTATGGGGCTGGATGTTGAGCGTATCGTCAGCGAGTGCAGAATTTCGCCAACCCTGTTGCAAGATCGTAGTGCTCGCTTCCCACACACAGCCCAATTACAGTTTTGGCGAGTATTGGAAGAAGTGAGCGGAGATCAAAATATTGGTCTGCACTTGGCCGATGCCGTTCAAGTATATCGCGGTCAAGTATTGGAATACTTGTTTCTGAGCAGCCCAAATTTTGGCGAAGGTTTAAAGCGTTCGCAGAACTATCAGCGCTTGGTGACCGATGCCATGCAGTTTGAACTGCAAATTGGCGAACCGCAATCGCGAATGGTGCTTGAGTTTGCAGGAGATGATGACCCTAGTTTCCGTCACCGCAATGAATGTTTTGCGCGATTTTTAATCCGTTATTTTCAGGCGGTCACCGATGGCGCTTTTGTAATTGATGCGGTCAATTTGACCCATGCTGCGGTTGGCGATGTGGCGGAATACGAAAGGGTGTTTGGTTGCCCCGTACATTTTGAACAAAGTGAATCCTCCTTGGTGTTTGCCACTTCAATTTTGGCGACACCCTCTACTCATGCCGAGCCCGACTTACTCAAATTGCACGAGAAATTGGCTAGCAAGCAATTGGAGCGATTGTCGCGTCAGGATGTGGTTGGCGATGTGCGGCAAATAATTGCTGAAATGCTTGAGCTTGGTCAGCCAAGCCTAGAAAACATTGCCGCTCGTTTAAATATGAATGAGCGTGTTTTGCGCGCCCGCCTCACTGAGGCCGGTACGAGCTTTAATCAGGTATTGGCGGATTACCGCTGCGTATTAGCTAAGCGCTTATTGGCTCGCACCGATGAGAGTATTGCCGATGTCGTGTATTTGACCGGTTTTTCGGAGCCCAGCACGTTCTATCGGGCCTTCAAACGCTGGACTGAGTTGACGCCCATTGAATATCGTCAGCAGAAAAAAGCGGTGCAGGCTTTAGAAAGTGAGTGAGCATACTCTTCAGCGGGTTTAGATTTCGTTTCTCAGACGCAAAAAGCTCGCAAATCGCGGCGTGCCATTGCTGCTAACTCCGTAGTATTTGTAAGTAATCACTGAGCCAATAGGCGGTGGAGTTTCGCGCTCGGCATCTGAAAATCCGCTGCCAATTTTGAATCTCAGCCCTTCATTGGTTTCCACTAAAATGGCACCTAGCATCCCTGTGTATTTCCCTTTGCCTGGGAGGTGCTCTATCACAGTTGCCTCGGCATCTTGGTGGCGCTTTAGTTTGAGTAGGTCATCACTGCGATTGGAATGGTATGTTGCGCTAGCTAAATGCAACATCAGGCCTTCACCACCCGCCTCAATAACCTCGTCAAGGTAGTTCATCAAGGTGAGTTCATCGCTGAATTTTCGCTGTACGACTAAGTGTAGGTAGGGCGAGGAAGTGTTGCTGATGATCTGTTTCAGCAGCCCTAAACGATAATCAAAATTGCCTTCTGTCTCGGGAAGGTCAAATGCCATGAAACGAATCGTCTTCCATTCAGATTCAACGGGACTCTGTTTGCGTACCGCGCCAGATAGGGCGTCAAACTTTCCCCGCCCCATCCACAGCTCGCCGTCGATGGCAGTGTTGGGGAAGTCTGCTGTAAACCAGTTTGGAGCCCGGTATATATTGCCCTGTCGAGAAACGAGCTGGTGCCCGTTCCAAAATGCGCGCACCCCGTCGTACTTTTCACTTACCCAGTATTTCTCAAGGTCAATGTCACTGCGATAGACATTGGCGAGCATTAACGCGGGTTTGGAAAGGGCTTCGGCGGCATAAAGTAATGTATGTGGGGTTAATACTAGCGTGGCAATCAGTGTATTGATTAGTAATGACACTAGTTTGCGATACTTGTATGAAAAACGCTGAGCGGTCATTGTGAATCCTCCATGATTCAAACTGTGCTCTGACCATCATACCGTTGCTGGGAGAAAACATAAAAGATCGCCGGCATTCGCGATCGATAAATCTAAGTCTGTATTATTATCGCAAAGGCCCCGCCTAAATCGGCAGGGCAGTGTATTACTTTGAAAATGTTGGCGTGTGTTAAGCGCCAAACCATGATTGACCGCATACTCTCACGGTATTACCACTTACACCGCGCGACGCCGGATTGCCGAAGAATGAAATCGTTTCGGCCACATCCACAGGCAAACCACCCTGCGATAGTGAGTTAAGGCGGCGGCCAAACATGCGGGTAAACAATGGAATTGCTGCAGTCATTGCAGTTTCTATAAAGCCGGGCGCCACGGCGTTCACGGTGATGTTTTTATCGGCTAGCTCTTTTGACTGGGCCATGAAATCAACATAGCCAATAACACCGGCTTTTGATGCGGCATAATTGGTTTGTCCGCGTTGACCACCGATACCGTTCATAGATGAAACGCCGATAATGCTGCCGCCGTCGTTGATGGTGTTGGTTTTGAGTAACTCAGCCGTGATGCGTTGAGCTGCCGCTAAGTTGATATCTAGTGTCATCTGCCAATGTGGCTCGCTCATATTGGCAATGGTTTTATCGCGGGTTACGCCAGCGTTGTGAACAATAATATCGGCGCCGCCGAGTTCGCTTAGTGCTTTAGCGATAATGGCGGGAGCGTCAGCACTAGTGATGTCGGCAATAACCGCTTTTCCGTTTAGGCGCGTCATAACCTTGTTCAAGTCAGTCTCCATAGGCGCAACATCGACACCGACAACGGTCGCGCCATCGCGGGCCAGAGTGTCAGCGATGGCTTCGCCAATACCCCGTGAGGCGCCAGTCACCAAGGCAATTTTGCCGGCCAACGGCTTATGCCAGTCAGATATCGTGTTTGTGCTTGCCGCCCGCACTTTTATTACTTGGCCGCTGATATACGCTGACTTAGGAGACAAGATAAAACGTAGACTGCTATCTAGGTTAGCGTCGGCGCCGTCGGCGACGGTAATTAATTGCGCTGTCGCGCCCTTGCCGCCCACTTCTTTGGCCAAAGAGCGGCTCAAACCTTCAAGTGCGCGTTGGGTAGCAGCGGCTTCGGGGGTAGCGCACAACAAGTGCGGGCGTCCCAGAATCACAATTCTACCGCTACTTTTAAGTTTGCGGATGTTGGCATTAAAAAAACGGTAGGCTGATACTAGCTCGGTAGCGTCAAGCAAACCGCTGCCATCAAATACGAGTGCCTGATAGCGCTCTGCAGTATTGCTATCTGTATCACCACCCAGTTGAGTGGCGGCCTCTGGGCTGTAAAACACCTGGGCATCACTCTCAGCGAAATTGCTTTGCACTCGGCTGAGTAACTGTGCGTTGTCACCTGCGCCGACTAAAACGGCACCCGAGAAATAGCTGTGCTGTGTGGTGTCATAGCGGAGTAACTCAGTTGGTACGGTTACACCCATGGCGCCAAGCAGTTTTTTACCTGCTGCAGAATTAATCAGCTTTTCGATTCTATCGCTCATACTCAGATCTCCATCGGGGGTGTTAAATACGGTAATTCGGTCTACATTACATAGCAGCTTTGTCGAACACGGCTCTGTCAAATACCTAGCACAGTTCTTTAATGGCTGCATTGTAGCCGCACTATTCTATAAGATGATTGACAGTGCCGACCTATAGAACGGTCGATTCAGCCAATGTGGCTATAGAGAAGCTTGCTAAACTGCGGCCACTTTACTCTTATATGATTTTTTGAGGTCAGATTATGTCACAGGCAATTAAGCGCGTAGCGATCATTGGCGGTAACCGTATTCCGTTTACTCGCTCTAACACAGCCTATTTCGGCGTGAGCAACCAGTCTATGCTAACTGCAGCAATAGAGGGCTTGGTGCAGCGTTATAATCTGCAAGGTGTGTTGCTCGGCGATGTAGTTGCCGGTGCCGTGATGAAGCACAGCCGCGATTTTAACCTGACCCGCGAGTCCGTATTAGGCACGTCTCTTAACTCAGATACGCCCTGCTTCGATATTCAACAAGCCTGCGGTACCGGTTTGCAAGCGATCAATGTCGTTGCCAACCAAATAGCGCTCGGTCAAATTGAAGCGGGTATTGCCGGTGGCGTAGACACCACCTCTGATGCACCTATTGGTGTAAGTGAGGGCTTACGTAAGATTTTGTTGCAAGTGAATAAAGCTCGTAGTTTTGGCGAACGTGTAAAACCCTTTTTGCAGTTGCGTCCGAAAGATGTCGGTGTCTTGATTCCTGCCAATGCTGAGCCGCGCACGCGTATGTCTATGGGCGAGCACACAGAAGTGACCGCAAAAGCCTGGCAGATTCCCCGTGACCAGCAAGATGAGCTGGCCTGCACCAGTCATAAAAATTTAGCGGCCGCGTATGAGCGTGGATTTTTTGATGACCTGATTACGCCCTTTAATGGCGTAAATAAAGACAATATTTTGCGCGCCGACACGACTATTGAAAAGCTGTCTTCATTAAAGCCTGCTTTTGACAAGGAAAGTGGCCAAGGCACGTTGACGGCAGGTAATTCATCAACGTTGACCGACGGTGCTTCAGTGGTATTGCTGGCAAGTGAAGAGTGGGCAAAAGAGCGCGGTTTACCGGTGCGAGCTTACCTCACTATTATTGAAACAGCTGCGGTGGACTTCTTTGGGAAAGACGGTGCCACAGAAAAAGAAGGATTATTACTGGCTCCAGCTTATGCGGTACCGCGTATGTTGGCGAAAGCGGGGCTAACTTTGCAGGATTTTGATTACTACGAGATTCACGAGGCATTTGCTGCGCAGGTGTTAGCGACCCTGAAGGCATGGGAGGACGAAACTTTCTGTAAAGACAAATTGGGCCTTGATCGTGCGCTGGGCAGTATTGATCGTAGCAAGTTAAATGTTAACGGTAGTTCCTTGGCAGCGGGCCACCCTTTTGCAGCCACGGGTGGCCGTATTGTGGCGACCTTGGCCAAAATGCTGGAAGAAAAGGGCAGTGGCCGTGGTTTGATTTCAATTTGTGCCGCAGGTGGGCAGGGCGTTACCGCCATCATTGAACGTTAATTTTCTAAGTGTGATTAAAAAGGCCCTCAGCTTGCGCTGAGGGCCTTTTTTTTCTGTAGTTTGTCCTTATTTGCCGTAGCTGGCACAGTCGCCAAGCTCATAGCCAATGACCGTCTCGTCAGCACAGGCGCTGCAGGCGTTTCCAAAAGTATTATGTCGTTCAGACGGGCAAGGAGTGGTTACGCAGCGGATACCTGTATCTACATGACCACACACGGGACGGTATTCCCGCGTACACATTTCTGGCCTTGGTGATTCACATTGGGTGAAACCACCTTGCATTGTGGACGTAGGGGCTTCTTTAGGCGTGCTAGTGCATGCGCTGAGCGCGAATAAAGCTAATAAGAAGACGCTAAAACGAGACAATTGCTTGTTTAGATTATTGCGTCCCTTCAATAAAACCATCTGTCACCCCAGTTAATTGCTTTGCATGAGTAATAGGAGCCTCAGCTTAACGGTCTGCGCGCGCTTGCTCAAGATAGATGTTTTGCTACGCAGCTCTTCAATGAACTCCTCTGTAGAATAACTGTCATAGCCTTACACTATCAGTGGCATTCTAAATTAATATTTTAGATATGGATGTGCCTTTGTTAAGCTGGTCAACAAGGTTTAGTTACAAACATTAAGCTATCAAACCACCAAAGGGAGAATGTGTATGAAAGCTATCGATATTGGTATTAACGAAGCGAATCGTGAACAGATTGCCGGCGGGTTAAAGGTATTACTTGCAGATTCCTATACGCTCTATCTGCAAACTCATAATTTCCACTGGAATGTGACCGGCCCGCGTTTTCGCGATCTCCACCTGATGTTTGAAGAGCATTACACCGAGTTAGCGCTCGCGGTAGATGATATTGCTGAGCGTATCCGTACCCTGGACGTCGCGGCGCCTGGAACCTATAAAGAATTTGCTCGCCTCAGTTCGATTGAAGAATTTGACGGCGTGCCAGATGCCGATGCGATGGTGGACATCCTCACCAAAGGTCATGAGCAAGTAGTGAAGAGTTGCCGTACCGTATTGAAGGTGGCGCAAGAGGCTGACGACGAATCTACCGCTTCGCTAGTGTCCGACCGTATGCGAATTCATGAGAAGACTGCGTGGATGCTGCGCGCGATTAATAAATAGTTGTACCATCGTTCTGGAATGCGGCGGCTACTTAGTTGCCGCATTCTTCTTTCTAGCAAACCTCCTATCAATAAAGTGCCCCGTGTAACATCGCGATAATCCCTGCGTCTACTTTTTAGCCGTTTTTAACATTGGCTTATACATATTCGATAACGGCAAATTAACACGCGGGATCAGATTATGAACAAGGCGCTAAATTTTACTGCGTTCGGACTGTTGATAAGTGCTTTGATTGTCGCTTTCCCGCTGCAGGCCTTAGAGTTGCAAAGCCAGCGCGAAGCGGTAACGACAATTGAGCTGTACACCTCCGAAGGTTGCAGTAGCTGCCCACGTGCAGATGCTTGGTTGTCGTCACTTAGCAAGGATTCAGCTATTTTTTCCCGAGTTATACCTCTCGCATTTCATGTCGACTATTGGAACCAGCTTGGCTGGCGAGATCGCTTTTCAGAGGCAGCGTTTTCCTCGCGTCAACGGGCTTTGAGCCGCGCTAATATCGTGTCACAGGTGTATACGCCGGGCTTTGTTGTTAATAATCGAGAGTGGCGGGCGTGGTTTAGTCGAGGCCGCCTTGTTACCGCCGATCAATTACCAAGCTCCAATAATGAGGTGGGCGTGTTGGCGGTGCGCTGGCCCGAGTATACCAAGCCTCTTTCGCTCAGCTTTGCGCCTATCAAAGAGGATGCTTCCAGTTTCCAGTTGCACGTCGCTATTATCGGCATGGGTTTAGAGACTCAAGTTCGTCGGGGTGAAAACCGCGGCCGGCTGCTGAAACATGACTTTGTTGTGCTGTCCCACGCTGAATATCCTTTTGGCGCCGCTTCTCATGGCAAGCATTTAACTAAAAACCTGGCGGCTCCAGATATCCCCGATGAGGGACAGAAAAGATCTGTTTTAGTGGTTTGGGTTTCAGAAGGTGATTCACCTGCAATAGTGCAAGCGGTAGCAGGATATTTGTAGGGCCTACTTAAAAATTAATCTGGCATTAGTAAGGAACACTATTTCATTGCCAGTGTCTCGCCATACTCTCAACAACATCGGCTTAAATGACTCTCTAAATGGCAGTATAGCGTTGGCTAAGGAGCCCATATCGAAGCGACAATGTCACCAATACTCATTTTAGTGTGTATGGGCGCATTCATCATGTTTCTGCTAGCTTGTTAACCACGGTAGCGCGAGGCGCAATGGTTCATCGGTCTTGTGTAAAATCTGTTTACTCGTCATTGTGATCCATTTGGCGTCACTCTCTGTATCAAATGGAGTGCGAGAGCATCGATTTTATGGCTAGTAGTCTTAAAGACATATGCGCTTTAGTAAAGAGGGTATGGCCTTAAAATGGCGTCCAAAGACTAAAGGTCTAAGATCTTATCCTTGCAAATAAGTAGGCCTATTAAGAGGTGGTAATGCTAAAGAAAGTCGTGTTTTTAAGCTTGATTGCGCTCCTTGTAGTCGCATTTTTTGGCTTCGGTTTCGATCATTACCTCAGTTTAGACGGGGTCAAACAACTACAAATCGACCTCGCGACATGGCGTGCTGAGCGGCCTGTGATTTTGGCGGTAATATTGTTTTTCTCCTATATCGTGATAACCGCATTGTCCCTACCTGGGGCCGCTGTGATGACATTGCTGGTGGGTGGTATCTTCGGTCTAGCGTGGGGCGTTTTGATTGCCTCGTTCGCATCGAGTATCGGTGCTACGCTCGCCTTTATTATGACTCGCTACGTGTTGCGAGATTCAGTGCAACGCCGCTTTTCCAGTCGACTAAAGGCTATTAACGACGGGGTCGCCCGCGACGGTAGTTTCTATCTTTTTAGTCTTCGTCTGGTGCCGGTATTCCCCTTTTTCCTAATTAATATGTTGATGGCCTTAACGTCTATCAAACTGAGGCAATTTTACTGGGTTAGTCAGCTTGGTATGTTGCCGGGGACCTTGGTTTATGTGAATGCGGGCAGTCAGCTTAGTGAGTTATCGAGTTTATCGGGAATATTGTCGCCCTCATTATTGTTCTCCTTTGTACTCCTTGGCGTGTTCCCTTTGCTTGCGAAAAAGAGTTTGGGCTGGCTTGCTGCGAGAAAGAAAAATAGCCAGTGGTCGCGCCCTCGAAAATTTGACCGTAACTTAATTGTTATCGGTGGCGGAGCAGCCGGATTGGTTAGCGCCTATATCGCGGCGGCAGTAAAGGCGAAAGTGACCTTGGTCGAAGCCCACAAGATGGGTGGCGATTGCTTGAACTATGGTTGTGTGCCGAGTAAAGCCTTGATTAAAACCGCCAAACTTGCAGCGCAGCAGCGACATGGTGAGCGCTATGGTCTTGGGGCGACTCAGCCTCACATCGACTTTCGACGCATTATGGCGCGGGTAAATGACATAATCGCAAAAATTGAGCCTCATGATAGCGTAGCGCGCTATACCGAACTTGGTGTCGAGGTGTTGCAAGGTTATGCGCGACTAATTGACCCTTGGACTGTGGAAATAGCCTTGAATGACGGGGGTGTGCAGCGCTTAACATCACGGGCTATAGTTATAGCCGCGGGTGCTGAACCGGTGGTGCCGCCATTGCCTGGACTCGACGCGGTGGGATACGTAACGAGCGACACATTGTGGGAGTCGCTGGCGGAGAGTGAAAAACCACCTGCTCGCTTGCTGGTGTTGGGGGGCGGGCCAATTGGTTGTGAGTTATCACAGAGCTTTGCAAGGCTGGGTTCTGCGGTTACCCAGCTTGAAATGCTTCCCCGTATTATGATGCGTGATGATGAAGATGTATCGGCGGCGGCAGCGCAGTTACTGAAGGACGACGGCGTAAAAATTCTCACTAGCACTAAGGCGATTCGCTGTGAGCGGGATGGCGAGCAAAAACGTATCATTGTGTGCGACGAGGCGGGGAGCGAGCGGGCGATCGAGTTTGATGTCCTGTTGTGTGCGGTAGGCCGCAAGCCGCGAACCAAAGGTTATGGCTTAGCGGATATAGGCTGCGACATTGAAAGCTTAAAAGGTAATGAGTATTTAGAAACCAGCTACCCCCATATTTTATTAGCTGGCGATGTTGTCGGGCCCTATCAATTTACACATATGGCCGCGCACCAAGCGTGGTATGCAGCGGTGAATGCCTTGTTTGGCAGCTTTAAGAAATTTAAAGTCGACTATTCCCTCGTTCCCCGTGTCACGTATGTTGACCCCGAAGTGGCCAGCGTTGGCCTCAATGAATTGGAGGCTAATGAGCGGGGGATTAGTTACGAAGTAACACGATATGGTATTGATGATCTTGATCGGGCAATCTGTGACAGCCAAGCTGAAGGCTTTATCAAGGTCCTCACGGCACCAAAAAGCGACCGGATTCTGGGTGTTACCATTGTAGGCGCGCAGGCAGGAGAATTATTGGCCGAGTATGTTCTGGCGATGAAGAATGGTATCGGCCTGAAGAAAATTCTGGGCACAATTCACAGCTATCCGAGTATGTCGGAAGCAAATAAGTATGTAGCTGGTGAGTGGCAAAAAGCGCATACCCCGCAGTGGGCTTTGCGCTACTTAGTTAGGTTTCATGCATGGCGAAGAGGTTAGTAAGATGGTTTTTCATAAAACAATAAAAATATTACAAGGTTTTTTGGTTGGCGTATTTCTATTGTCTCTGGCAATGCCGTCATTTGCGGCGGATTTTTCTCATCGAGCTTGGGATGACTTACTGCAACGGCATGTCCGTGTGATAAACGACGGTCAGGCTTCACAAGTAGATTACGCAGCAATGATGAATGACCGCAAAACGCTGCAAGCGTATTTGGCGAGTTTGTCGGCAGTTACCCAGCCTGCATTCGACGGTTGGCCAAAGGAACAGCAGTTAGCGTTTTTAATTAATGCCTATAATGCTTGGACGGTTGAATTCGTGCTAACCAGTTACCCCGATATTGAATCTATCAAGGATCTCGGTTCTTTTTTTGGGTCGCCCTGGAAAAAGGAGTTTATAAATTTATTGGGCGAGACCCGCAGTCTCGACAATATTGAACACACACTTATTCGCGGTTCGGGCCTATACAATGAGCCGCGCATTCATTTTGCCGTGAATTGCGCGAGTATTGGCTGCCCTGCATTATTGAACCGCGCATACACTGCGGCGCAATTAAATAGGCAATTAGAATATGTTACTCGTAAATTCTTAAGTGATCGCACTCGAAATTATTTCCTTAACGCGGAGCTGCATGTATCACCCATTTTTAATTGGTATAAAGCAGACTTTGAAAAGGGCTGGGGTGGCGCGAATTCGGTATCGGAATTTTTAGGGCTCTATACTGATGCTTTAGGTTTGGGCGAGACTGGTGTTGTCGTGATTGTTAATGGTAAACCAGCATCTCAACATTTACGGGAAGGCAGCTTAGGTATTAGCTACACCGATTACGATTGGGATTTAAATGACGTTCGTCAGTGAGGTTTTTTCCTGTGGTCGTATAAATAAATGAGTATACCGCCTGAAAATTCACTTCCTGTTTTGTCCGTGGTCATTCCAGTACTAAATGAGGCCGCAGTGTTGCCAAGCTTATTGGCGACACTGGAAAGGCAACTTGCTAGCGTCAATTTTGTTGTTGAGGTGATATTTGTCGATGGTGCTAGTGTTGATAACTCCGCAGAACTAATTAGAGCACAGGGATATTCCTGCGTGCATAGCGAACGCGGGAGGGCGCAGCAAATGAATACCGGTGCAGCTCAGGCCTCAGCAGGAAAAATATTATTTTTGCACGCTGACAGTGACCTTGCCGATGGTAGCTTTAATGCGGTAGTGGCCGCGCTGGATACTAAACATTGGGGACGCTTTGATGTTCGTATTTCCGGCGACGCAATGATGTTTTGCGTAATTGCCTTTTGCATGAACTGGCGCTCTCGACTCAGCGGTATTGCAACCGGTGATCAGGGGATATTTGTTCGACGGGCAAGCTTTGAAGAGGTTGGCGGTTTTCCGAGTCAGGCCTTGATGGAAGATATCGCCTTGTCGGCGAGGCTTCGGAAACTATCATCTCCAGCGTGTTTGAAATTAAAAATATGCACATCTGGTCGTCGCTGGCAGCAGCGAGGAATATGGCGAACAATCTTTTTAATGTGGCGTTTGCGGTTTACATATTGGCTGGGCGCGTCGCCTAAAAAGCTGGCGAAACGCTATGAATAATCCACTGCCAAGTAAGAAGATCTGTGTCCAGATTATGGCTAAGGCGCCGGTAGCGGGTTTGGCGAAAACACGTTTAATTCCCGCCTTGGGCGATGTTGGCGCCGCGGCTTTGGCCAAAAAAATGCTCGATAAAATTTTGAGCGATTGTTCAAGTCTGATAGAAAACCGTGAATGGCATTTTGAATGCGCGCTGTGGATGACGCCTGCGCCGGAATCAGCCGGTTGGCAGAGTATGAAAATTCCAAATGGCATTCAGCGGTATTCACAGCGTGGCGATGATCTCGGTGAGCGGATGGCGCATGCGGTGGAACAAGGGCTTACTGCCGATTCTTGTGCAGTAATTATTATTGGCAGTGACTGCCCCGAAATAAATCCATCGGTCTTGATCTGGGCGGCGACCGTTCTGCGAGATCACGACGCTTGCATGGTCCCCTGCGCGGATGGCGGCTACGCCTTAATAGGGCTGCGTAACTATGAGCCACGACTGTTCGTAGAGATTCCGTGGAGTAGCGAACAGGTTGCGGATTTAACTCGGCAGCGCTTGATCGAGTGTGGTATGAGCTATGTTGAATCGGCGCCGGTTCACGATATAGATGTGGCAGCGGATCTTGCTTATCTACCCTCAGCTTGGCCAGAGTCCAGGCTCGCAACGTATATTAGGACGAAACAATGAATGCACAGGGTCGCCTGATCTCCCGCTTTTTAGATGAGCTACCGGCGGGGAAGCTTGAGTGGATTGGTGTGCGTCCCGAGCGTAAAGTGCCGATGGTATCGCTGGCGAAAACGATTGCGATCGCTGGCCGAGGCTTGCAGGGTGACCGCAGGCTCGATGGCAGCAAAGGCTCGGCGCGGCAAGTAAGTATAATCAGCGTTGAATTTATTCGCGCTATTGCAGACAACCTGGGGCGTGAACATATTCCAGCCGATATTTTAAGACGAAATTTGCTGGTGTCGGGTATTAACCTAAACGCGCTGCGGCATCAGTATTTTAAGATAGGCGATGCGGTGTTTCAGGCAACGGCGCAATGTCACCCCTGCTCGCGAATGGAAGCGTGCTTGGGTAAAGGTGGCCTGGTCGCCATGTTGGGCTACGGTGGTTTGTGCGCAAAAATTTTAGAGTCTGGAGAGATTAAATGCGGCGATGAATTGGTTTATGTGCCACCTGATCAATATCAGGAGCGGCAGCTCAGCTTGTATTAGTGTTTGACCTCTGCGGCACTAATTTATTTGTCGATGGAAGAAAGCCCATATTTCAGCGGGGCCATTGATCTCCTTGCTAGTTGCGCCAAGGATACGTGGAAATCTAAAGTAGGGTTGCGGAATAGTGTGTCCTCCACCGGTCACCGTATACAGCATAATTTCTGCGTGTTGATTGCCGCGCCATGCAATGTATTTTGTTGCAGTGGGGTCGTCGTGTTGGCTATTCAAAATATAGTTGGTTTCGCTCGGCGCGCCGTGATGTCCCGCGCTGCGGGCGAAATGTTCGGCGGTGGCGATGGACGACAATACATCGCCGCGGTCCCCGAAGCCGAATAGCGTCACTCGACCGCCATGATAGCGGTTTATTGGATCGTCGGTGCCGTTCATCACTAACACCGGAACAGCAGCGCCCTTGTCGACGCAGTCCAGATTGCTTGCGCTGGGCAAATTGGCGCTGATTGCCGCTATGCCGCCAATGGCGTTTGGGTGCTCTAAAGCAAATCGAAAGCCCAAATGCCCGCCGTTTGAGAATCCCGCCATAAAGGACTTGGTAGAATTGCTGCCAAAGCGATGTTGAAAATGGCTCATAAGCGTTTTGATAAATTTAATATCGTCTATGTTTTCTGCCCGCGCGGGATAGTTGGCCGTCTTGCGGCAATCATTCCAATTATTTTTATAGCCTTCGGGGTAGACCAAAATAAACTTGTGTTGATCGGCAAGTTGTTCGAATTGGTATGCGGTATATGCGCGGATGTCGTCAACGCTTTGTGATGATCCGTGCAGCATGAAGACGAGGGCAGGTTGATCGGGCAAATTGTTAGGTAGATAAAATGAATAGCTGCGCTGGATGTCGTCGATCACTATGGTGTCACTGCGCAACTCGCCACTAAGATCGGGGCGAGATACCGAAGGACTGTATCCATAATAAGCTAGCAGCAAAGCGATACTGGCTATGATGCCAAGAGTAATGCTTATAATACCAGAGCGTTTACGCATGATAGGCTTCTCAGGCAGAGGACGAAACAAAATCGTGCAAAGGTCCCTTAATAGTAATACTCCAAACCAATTTCGACATAGCTATCTCTTCGCAAGGAGTAGATAGGATCTAGGCTGTCATCGCTGTGAAAGTGATATAGCTCTGCGGTAACTCTAGTACTATCGCCAATTCGGGTACTGGCTTCCATAAACGCGGATCGACTGTCTTGATCGTCAACATCTTGGCTGTAGCCAAACAAAATTTCACTTGAGGCGACGTCATTTAAACTGAGCCTGCCGCCAACAAAGATATCGTTTTGAAAGGGGCTGGCGTTCAGGCGTGGCCTGGAATCATAGGAATATTCTAATAACAATCCTAAATCCCAAAACAAGCTATTGATACCCGTTAAGGTATATTCAAATCCAGCGGTACTGGCAGCGTAATTGTCGGCCAAGGAATGTCCAATACTGCGCCGATAAATGGCTTCTAATTTCCATAGCCAGTCACCGCTAACATATTGAGCATCAATACCACTTTGCTCAATAAGCGCATAGTAGGGAATGAGAGCAATGCCTGCCGCTGTGGCTCGCGGCAGGTAAAGTGGCTCACGGGATGTGCCATTAAACCATGACAGACCAACATTCCAGTCGCCAAGATAGTGACTCCAGCGCAAGGCGTAGTCGATGTGCTCCTCTTTTTTGTCAGACTGATATTGCTCAGCATCGTTTAGCGTAATGGGTATCGAGCGCAGCCGGCCTTCCTTACCCGCAAACTCGCGCTCGCGGAATGTCGGTAACACAAAAACATCCACCACTCCCCAGTCTTGAATGCTGGCGTAGTGAATCATGGGCTGGCCTAATTTATCTTCGCCGTCCGGTGCTTCAATAAAATCCGTTTGATTAATGATGTCGACCAAGTGTTGAGATTCCGTTACACCCCAGAAAATAGTATTCACGCCGACAGTTAGCTCCCAGCTGTTGCCGACGTGCTGCCAATAAAATTCGCGAAGATCGGCGTGACTGCGCTCGTCGTCTTGGCTGTCGTAGCGGTAGAAGGCCTTTATATTAAAGCTGTCGTCACCGTCATTCCATTGCTGGTACCACTCGGGGGCGAGAACGCCAGACAGGGTTTCGGAACCCTGCGCAGGGTCAGCGGCGGTGCTTGGAAAGGCGCGCGCCTGCACGCCGACATAACCAAGAAATTCCGCGTGGCTTAACGACGCGATGAGGCTCGCCAGCAAGGCGCCCGCGCATAGTTTTACATTCATCATTAAGTTCTGTCTTACCGTGCGCGTTTGAGGCTATTTTCAGTGAAGTCTTGCTCGTCTAAGCCGCTGCGGAATTGATAGTTACGTAAGAATACCTCGGTGCTTTTACCGTTGCGCTCATTCGTCATGGTCTGCTTTGCAGGTCGCCAGAATTTGTCTAGGTGCAGTTGGTAGTCGCTCAGAGTTAAAGTCTTTAACGCGCTCTCTTTGCGATCATAGAATTCGATTTTTAGAGCGCGATAGTGGGTTTGATCTATCCACACTATCTCGCGGCTGTAGCCTGAATATTTGTCGCGGGGAATGATTTCTACGACATAACACAGCTCTCCGTTTACCTCTTCGTCACGTAGCCAGCGGTAGTCGTATTCCTCCACTTCAAAGGAGCTAAGGTCTTCGTAGGAAAACTCGCTGCCCATAAACGGCCCAGATTTGTTCTTAGAGGCGATACGTTTAACGCGCTTTAATGCGGGCAAATACAGCCATTGGTCGTCGTCGGCATTGTTATGGGTAAAGCTCAGAAAAGCGGTGCCTTTGACGTCTTTGGGGCTGTCAAAGATGGTCATGGACTTGTCGCCGTCATTTTGTACTTCTAGGGATAAAATGCGCATTTCCCGACGGGTTTCCCGCCCGCCACGACTGTGTAGGACCATTTCCATTTCTGCGCTGCTGTCGACCCAGCCGCGATCGCGGCTTTTCATCTCTTTGGCTATTGCTAAGCCTTTGTCTTGCGCCTCATCGGCGGTGAGCAAGGGCGAAATTATCACGCTCAGCGAGAATAGAATGCTCGCGGTTAACCTTTTTATTATCACGCTCGGGGCTCCAGGGGGGCTTAAGGTTAAATCTAATGTTTATTGTTTATGCGCACCAAGTTAAAGCATAATTACCTGATAAATCAAATATTCTTGGCGGCCAGCCCTGTGTTCGAGGGAAGGGCGTGGCGCTTTGTGGTTTGTCACTGAACACTGATTTACTTCATCAACAATAATCATAATAGGGAGCGCGAGCACCAATGGCGGCAACAGAGAATAAATTTGTAGATCGCGTAGACGCCGTGTTTGGTGGTGTCGCCAGCTGGGCGGTTAACCATCGCGTCATCGTCTTGCTGTTGTCGTTGCTGATGCTGGGTGGAGGTATCTATTTTGCTGGCAAAGTACAGAGCGATAATAGCCTGGACGCCTACTTTGACAAAAGCGATCCGGTGTATCTGTCTTACACCGAATACTTAGATGAATTTTTGTCTGATGAAGTAACCTACATCATTTACCGTGTGCCAGGCCGTCCGCACGGGCCTTTTAATTACGAGGCCATGGGCCAGATCGCCCAGTTAGCGCAGGCCTTTGAGGATGAAGTGCCCTATGTGCGCGACGTGATTAGCTTGCCCACGGTGGAATTTATTCGCGCCGATGGCGATTCAATCAACGTTGATGAATTGATGCTGGATTTCCCGGCAGATCAAGACGCCTTGTTAAAACTGCGGGATGAAGTGCTAAGTCGTCCACTTTATGTAGACTATCTTATCAACGAGAAAGCAGATTACGCAGCCATTATTTTAGAAATGGAGCGCAGCAGCGTCGACCCGCTGGAAGATATTATTTACGACGAGGCCAAGGGCAATCAGTTAGAAAACCTCTACCCTCAGGTCAGTGATAATAAGCTGCGCGAGATTATGGCGCGCCCAGAGTACGCCGGTATTGATTTCTTTATTACCGGCGATGTGCCGATGAACTCGGCCTACAATCACGTGTTCATGGAAGATTCTGCGATTGGCACTGTCGTCACCTTAGTCGTTTTGGCGGTGTTGTCCTTTATACTTTTTCGCGTGAGTTTACTCGGCCTGTTTGGGCCGCTAGCGGTGGTGGTACTTAGCATTGTGATGGTGCTGGGTATGATGGGCGCTTTCGGATGGGTGCTAGGGCTGTTTTTTGGCATTGTGCCTACCTTATTGTGCGCGGTGGGTGTGGCGCAATCTGTTCATATTTTATTAGAGTTTCAGCGCGCCTATGCACAAACCGGTGACCGCAAACTTTCGGTAAAAGCGGCGATATCCAAAGTGGGTGGCGCCTGTTTGCTGGCGTCGGTCACCACCGCGGTTGGCTTTCTGGTAATGACCGTATCCCAGTTAAAAGTCCTCAGCGAAATGGCGCTGTATGCAGCCTCGGGGGTGATGTTTACCTTTATATTCTCGATGACCTTGTTGGTGGTCGCCCTGGCATCGGGTAAGTCGACCCCGGTAAAAGCAGATAAAAAAACGCGGCCTGTAGTGCAGCCACCGATACTTTGGCTTGTTGAACGCTGCATATCACTTAATTTGAATCATCCCAAGGCGCTGCTATCGGCCGGCACTGTCGTGCTTGTTTTTTTTCTGGCGGGCTTGAGCCAAGTAAAAGTCGATTTTAACTTCCTTGAAGATTTTAAGCCTAGCGTTGAATGGCGCCAGCACACTGAGCTCGCAGAGAGTGTGATGGGTGGTATTTTAAACGTGACCTATATTATCGATACGGAAGAGCCTGAAGGCGTCAAAGACCCCGAGATATTGCGCGCGATTGATCGTATTCAACAATTTGCCGAGACGCAGCCCCTAGTCAAAAAGACTTACTCTGTGGTCGATATTCAAAAAGACCTTAATCGCAGTTTTCACGGCGATGATCCCGCGTGGTATCGCCTACCCGATGATCGAAATCTCGCGGCGCAATATTTCCTGGTTTACGAAATTTCCGGTGGTGAAGAGCTACAGGAGTTTGTGGGACAAAATTACAGTCGCACCGTGCTGGAAATGCGCGTTGAAATGAGCGGCTCCGCTGCCATTACGGAATTGCTGGCAACAATAGACGACTATATTGCTGAAAATCCAATCCCTAACGCCACGGTCCGCAAAACCGGTATTGGCTTAATGTGGGTAAAAATGGGGGAGTATATTGCCGATACCCAGTTGATTGGCTACAGCCTAATATTTGTCATGGTGGCTGGCTTTTTGTGCTTGGCGTTTGGCTCAATAAAGGTTGGGCTGCTGTCCATGATTCCAAATTTAGCTCCGGTGGTTGTGGTGCTGGGGTTAATGGGGTGGTTGGGTATTCACCTCGACTATATGAAGTTGCTCTTAGCTACCATCGCGATAGGTATCGCGGTGGATGACACCTTGCACCTTGTTATTCGATTCCGGCGCTGCTTTATGAGCTGCGGTAATTACCGTGTCGCCTTAGCGGACTCTATGCGAGACGTAGGCCCAGCGCTAGTGATTACAACAATCATTTTGCTAGGCGCCTTCTCATGTTATTTACTTTCTCAGCTCGCGATTATTTCAAGCTTCGGTATATTGCTGAGCGTTGCCATTAGCGTCGCACTGCTGGCAGACATGTTGTTTATGCCTGCCCTGTTGATGATTACCAAACCCTTTGGGCCAGAATTCATACCAGAAAAATAAAAATTGCTGGTGTGAATGTGGTCATGCTTCACCATAAATAGTGGCCAGCTTAGGGTGGTATGAGGTAAGAAATGAAGTTAGTCAATAAGCCTATATTGATATGCGTACTGTTTTCTTTTCTGGCTTTTCAAGCACTCGCTCAAGAAATAGACGGCGATACCTCTGCAAATGAGAATGCGCTACCGAATGCGAAGTGGGGCGCAGAAAATCATCGTGCGGATAGTGAAAGACCAAATATCCTGCTGCTCGTAGCGGAGGATTTAAGTCCCCGTATAGGTGCGTTTGGCGATCAGCTTGCAGTCACACCTAACATCGATCAGTTGGCTCAAAGAGGCGTGCGCTATACGAATACCTTTACCACCGCAGGGGTTTGCGCGCCAAGTCGCGCAGCGCTAATTACGGGTGTTCATCAAAATACCCTCGGTGCTGGTCATATGCGTTCGACCGACTGGGAGAAGGCGAAATATATGGTGGTTCCCCCTCCTGAGGTCAAGGCGTTCCCAGAACTTTTGCGAGCAGCTGGTTACTTTACCTACGTAAATAAAAAGCTGGACTACCAGTTTTCAGGTGATGCTCCTGGCAGTGGTCCCTTTACAATTTGGGATCAACGCTCTAGAAAGACAAGCGGAGTTAGTTGGCGGGATCGTGCCGGCCATAAACCGTTTTTCGGTATGTATGCTTTTATGGCGACACATGAGGGGGGGCTGTTTCCACGTTGTTGCTGGCCTAAAAGTATTATGCATTTAATAATGGGAACGATGCACACTTTTATACACCGCAAGACAGAGTTGCAAATTCGTCCGGAGCAAGTAAGTGTCCCGCCGTACTATCCCGATACGCCTGCTATCCGTCGAGATATTGCTCAACAGTATAATAATATCATTACGATGGATCGTCAGGTGGGTGAGGTCTTATCGCAGCTTGAGGCCGATGGTTTGGCAGAGAGCACTATCGTTATTTGGACGACAGACCACGGCGATGGCTTACCTCGTGCGAAACGTGAGCTTTTCGATTCGGGTTTCAAAGTCCCTATGGTTATTTATTGGCCAGAGCAGTACCGACCTATGGGGGTTAAACCAGGTGGCTTGGATTCGCGTCTAGTTAGTTTTGTTGATTTAGCTCCTACCATCTTGAAAATGGCGCGCGCTAATGTACCCGGCTTTGTGCAGGGGCGAGACTTTGTCACGCCGGATAGCGTGCCGCGCAAGTATATCTATGCGGCAAGAGACAGGCTTGACGAAACGAGAGACCGACAACGCGCCGTGCGAGATAAGCGGTATAAATATATTCGAAATTATTATCCTGAATTATCTGGTGCCCAGCATCTCGCGTTCCGAGATGATTTAAACAGTATGAATGAACTCTGGCGTCTTTTGGAGGAAGGGCGGCTCAACTCAACTCAGCGCCTGTGGTTTGGACCTCGGCAGAAAGAGGAACTTTACGATACCAAGAATGATCCTTTCGAAACGAATAACCTGGCAGGAAAGCCGGAATTTGAGCCTGTACTAAAACGAATGCGTGTTGCGCTTAGCAATTGGCAGCGTGTCGTACCTGATCAAGGCGCCACTGATGAAGCGGAACTGGCAGAAAAGTTTTGGCCGAGTGAAAATCAGCCAACAACCTCAACCCCAAACGTCAGTCTCAACTCTAATAGTGGCGAAGTTACGCTAACAGCAACAACAGATAAAGCGTCGTTAGGTTACAGAATTAATGGCGGAAATTGGTTGCTATATACACGACCCGTTACATTGTTGGTCGGCGAAACCTTGACGGCTAAATCAGTGCGCTACGGTTGGGAGGAAAGCGCTGTCCGATCCGTGAAGCGTAAGGATTAAGCGACGAAATCAATACCCGAAAGGGCCTAGGGCAGTGCGACTCGCGTTTAGGAATAGCGATATAGATAGTCTAATGTTATATAAATACGAAGACGATAGCTTGCAATATAGTGTTTTAACCTAAGGACAATAACACTATGAAGTGTCAGGTAATCTTTCTCTAGTTAGTTGATGTCTTAGGGGGCGTCACTATGTAAAACTATTCCAGGTAGCGTGATTGACGTTGTGACTATAGCAATCACGATTTCAATTTGGGGTAGAAAGCATTGCGCCGACTAATTTTTGTCTTTATAAATATTTCGCAAGACTAGTGATACAGCGTCGGCCTCCTCGCGGGAAGGTTCCGCTACAAAGCCGTCTATGTCGGCGGCGTTGAGGCTGCGGAATGGTTTCGGCTTAGGATGCGCATCTAGTTAAAGCGCACTCGTTGGCATATCAGTGGGAATCTGAAAGATAACTTGCCGGCCTTAGTTTTGTTTTACTCTAGCTTCTCTGCACTACACTGTTTGCCCCGCACAAATTTATGCAGCAGCACCGGCAACAGCGTGAGGTCGGCGAATAGTGCAATGAGAACTGCTAATCCTGTCAGTAGGCCAAATAGCACGCTGGGTACAAAGTCTGAGAAGCCGAGTAAGGCGAAGCCAACCGCAATAATGATCGAGGTGTAGATTAGCGCGTAGCCAACACTGTGGTGGCTGCGTTCGATGGCATTTTCGGCGCTGGTGCTTTTGAGTTCTTGTAAGTAGCGGTGGGTGTAGTGGATGGTGTCATCCACGGCGATGCCCATGGCGATAGCGGCTATGGTCATGGTCATAAAGTCGAGTGGTATTCTCAACCAACCCATAATCCCAAGTATTGCGATGGCCGAGATAATATTGGGGATGATAGCGATGGACGCAATTTTAACCGAGCGAAATATGAGGCAGAAGGCGATGCCTAAGGCGATAAACACCGCGCCCAGTGTCAGTATTTGCGAGGTGAACAGCTGCTCTAACATCGCCTGGTAAAGCACAAATAAACTGCTGAGTTGATAGTCGTCCTTCGATATTCCCAAGGCCTGAATTTTCTCGTGAATCTCCGCTAGCATGGCGCCACGGTCTAGGCCTTCGGTGCTGTCTTTGATTCGAGCGCTGATGCGCAGTTGCGCCGGTGGTTCCAAGAAGAAGCTGCCCAGCAGATCTTCCCGAATACCTTTGTCTAAAGTCCAATAAATAGCGGTTAATTCGTATTCAGTAAGTGGTCTGCCATTATTAATTTGCTTGGCTAGCTGGGTAAAGTTTAATACTGACAGGCGGGTGCCCATGGCCTCAAATTCGCCAAGCGCTTTCTGTATTCGCTGTACGTTTTGAATATCTTTGGCGCGTAATACCAAGTTTTTGTCAGGCCGTGGTTCTTCCGGTGGTGTGTAAATGACGTCGAGCGGGGTGGATCCGCCAAACTCTTTGTCGATAAAACTAAGCTCCTTATGGACTTCAGTTTTGTCGCTAAAATAATTAATAAAACTATTTTCTACATTTAACTGTAGCGCGCCAAACACGCTGGCGCCGAAAAAGATAATGCTGGCTAGTATTATTGCGCCGCCGCTTTTTATACACATGTGGTGGAGTGCGTTAACTGGCCTAGCCAGGAAGGTGCTGTTCGAACTGGGCTTTTCGCGAGGAAAAAGCAGCAGTAGGGCGGGAAACAGCAGTAGTGTGCAGAGAATAGTGACTGCCATAGCGACAATCATCATCCATCCAAATGCGATAACGGGTTGGATTTCACTTAGGAGTAGAGAGGCAAATCCGAGCGATGTGGTAAAGCCTGCGAAAAAGCATGGCGCGATCTTATTCTTTAATGCCAGTAACACGAGGTCCTTTTGGTTGATGTCTGGATGTGATTCAGCGTCTTCGCGGTACTGCACAATTAAGTGGATCACAATCGCGAGACTGAGAATAAGCTGCAGAGAAATAAAGTTAGAGGAGATAACGGTGGCTTTTAAATTGAGCAAGCCAAAGGCGCCCACGGTAATGAGCAGGTTACTGGCGCAGCAGGCAACGGTGATGATAACCCAGCTAAAGCGCCGAAATACTAGAAGTACCAGTAGGCATATAAGAAGGGCGATGGCGCTGCCGAACACCTTCAGGTCATTTTGAATAATGTTAATGAGTTGGTAGCCTAGGACGTGAACCCCACCGAGGTAGAGGTCGGCGTCTGCGCTATAGTCTTTAATAATTCCGCGAAGAATTTCAATTTCTTTGTTGCGGGTTTCTCTAAGTGCTTTCTCCCGCGGCGCGGCTTTGGCCTTTAGGCGCGCTAGCTCGGTCTTGTCGTCTTTGCTTAGTGCGCCATCTAAGCGTTTGGATTGAATGGCCAGAATGTCGGCATTTATATTTTGTAGAATGATGTCGGGCTTAAAGAGAACTTGGATGCCGCTGGCGGTTTGTTCAGGGTTTATTAGCAAGCCGTCATAAATGGGATGGTCTTTAAAGAGACTGCGAAGTTCGGAGGCCGGCAGTTGTAATTTTTGCTGGGTGAAATCGTTTGGCTTCATGTCGGCGTTAAGTTCTTTGCCAGCCTTGGATAGCAACGGCACGGTCATGACCGAGCGCACGGTTTTTACCCGGGGCAGTTGTTCAATTTTACCGCTGATGGCCGCTATGTTTTGCAGACTGGTTTCAGAGAAGATGTCGCCGCTTTTTGGTCGGTAGGCAATGATAAGGAACTCTTCGGGCGAGAACTGTTGGTTGATTTTTTGGCTCTTTATGAACTCTTCATTGTCTTCAGAAATTAAAGTGTCGGCAGAGGCATTAATTTCAAAGTCTTTGCTGTGCCATGCAAAGAAGCCGACCAGAATGACGAAGACGAAAAGTATAATTTTGTGTCGTGAAAATAGTGCTTCCAGCATGCGTGGAGTCCTGATTATTTTTGTGTGCTTGCGTTCTGCGATTCGTCAGACTTGAATTGCTGGTCTCTCAGTAAGCCCTGTATGTGCATATTGCGAAAGAATATATAGGGGTCGTCACTTTTAGCGCGCAATGTTTCATAGCTTTCGGCTTGGCCTGCAAAGTCTTGGGTGGCATCGGTAGCCATGATGTAAGTCGTGTCCGGTTGTTCGGTAATGTGGGGAATAGGGTTTAAAAAATAGTCAGCTACCACGCCAGTGCCGCCGCGCAAGTCTGACGGCCCAATAAAGGGTAAAACTAGGTAGGCACCATAGCCACTGCCATATTCTGCCAAGGTGTTAGCGAAGCCGGTTTCTTGTTTGGGTAAATCAAACCATGCTTTTGCGGGGTCAAAAATGCCCGCGATACCAATGGTGGTGTTAAGTAAAAAGCGGGCGGTGGTGGCGCCGGCTTTGGCTGGTTCCCATTGCAATAGATGGTTAATGATGTGAATGGGCGCTTTGATATTGTCGAACACATTGCCAATTCCGGTTCTGACGGCGGCAGGCGTGACGTAGTTATAGCCCTTCGCAACGGGAATAAGCACATAGCGATAGCTAATGTCATTGAAGGCAAACATCGCCCTGTTAAAGGCCATTAAGGGATCATTGTAGTCACTTTCTTCATAGCTAACGACCGTGATTTCGTCGTCGCTTAAGTCGTCTACTGTTGCCCTGGTCTGTTGCGCGGCTTCGCCGCTGCCCCCGGCTGCTAGCGCGCTGCTGTAGGGCAGGCTAGTGGTTAACAGCAATAAACTTAGCAATAGTGCTTCGAATACGGATGTTGCGCTTTTGCGGCGGGGCGAGTGTTGATGGTACGTGTGTTTAGACGGCATCCATTCACCTTGCTATGTTATTGTACCGGCAAATTCTTTATACCGGCGCCAGCATTTAGAAGGGTATAGTGCGCAATCGTTCCCTAGGGTCTGTTGCCGTTTCAGCACCACCACTGCTGGAGGTCATTTTCCGTCTAGCGGCGTTATCAGTCGCTAGCCTATTCTGGGCCGCGTCTTAGTCGCTAGGATTTTCTGTAGCCCCATGACGACCGATTCCTTGCTCAAAACGCTTGGCACCAGAGACCGTTTCGCCGCTGTTTAGGGTTTGCATACCCCATTTGAACTCATTGCTAATCGCCGCGGTCTCGTCCATTCCCCACTGTTCGTAGGCGCTGCGGCGGTCATTGCGCAGGCATTCTTGAGGGAATGCAGCAATTTGTAGCGCGAGTTCTTCGGCGCTGCTGCGAAGCGCTGCTGGCGGCACAACGCGGTTGGCTAGGCCAATGCTAAGCGCTTCTTGGGCTTTGACTGCACGGCCAGTGAGAATCATATCCATCGCGCGGCTCATGCCAATTAGGCGGGGTAGTCGCACCGTCCCACCGTCGATAAGCGGAACCCCGAAACGGCGACAGAATACGCCGAACACAGCGCGCTCCGTGGCGATGCGCATATCGCACCAGAGGGCGAGCTCTAGGCCGCCGGCAACACAGTAGCCGTCAATAGCGGCAATTACCGGTTTACTTAATGCCAGGCGGCTAGGCCCCATTGGCCCGATACCGTCGGTGTCGAGTGGATTGCGGCGCCCTGGGTCTTCGCTGGCCACGGCTTTTAAGTCGGCTCCAGCGCAAAAATTGTGCTCTGCGCCACTTAATATCGCGACTGACAGCTCGGGGTCGGCATCAAAATCTACAAACGCTTTGGCCAGTGATCTGGCGGTGTCGCCGTCGACCGCATTGCGCGCACTGGGGCGCTCGATCGTGATCCAGACCAGCGGTGGCTGTCGTACGATGCTGATTGTGTGTGTATCTGACATTGTCGTTGACCGTGTTAATTTAAATAAGAGTGGCACCACGTTTTTATCATTGTGGCATTTTCTTAGTCCCTGCGTCTTATCGTGTTATTTTATGTTCGACCATGAGCATTGCACTAATATAGTTTTAATAGGTCTCAAAATTGAAGGTCGCAGATTTAGTATCTGTCGTGTTTATAAACTAACTTATATAAATGGAATTTCTCACCTAGTGCGGCAAACCTTGCACATTGCGGTGAGACAGAGGAAAAATGGATGGCACGACCAAGGGTTAGGGAGCAATTACTAGACGCGGCGTATGACTTGCTGCAAAGGGAGGGTATTGCTGCACTAACAACCCGTCATATCGCCAGTTGTGCGGGAACCACAGAGGCTAGCGTGTTTAATAATTTTGGCGACAAGGCCGGTTTGCTATATGCCTTGATCGGTGAGCGCCTGCCCGAAGTGCAGGCCGTTAAATCTGCAATAGATGCAGACCTGCAAGACGATGTGGCGGTTTGGTTAGAAAATGTCTACCAAGCAGCCGAATTATTTTATATTGCCATTATTCCTTTGACCGCGCCGCTTTGGGGGCGGGAAGGATTGGGTGACGGTCAATTGCTTGGCGATCGGCATCCGCTACATGGCTTGGTGGTGGCGCGTTTTCTGCAGTTTCAGCGGGAAGGCGTGTTAGGCCCGGGAAGTGATGCCTGCGCCTTGGCGACTATTGTGTTGGGGGCGGCGTTGCACAACGGCTTTAATCTGGTGGCGCACGGTCATGTTGCGCTGGCAGAGAATCGGAGCGGACAGCCCGGCCGCTTGGTGGCAAGTTTGCTGCCCTTGTTTGGCGCTGTGACAGCCTGAGCGGTCGTTATTTTCGCATGACGTTTTAGCAAATTTATCTATCAAGCCCCGTCAAAAAAGCCGGTACCACGAGAAGTGATAACCGGTCGAGGGGGGAGACTACGGTTAACCCTGACAAGTATCGGTGGGCTTATTGGGCAATGCGTATCTGAACCGAATCGCCTTCGGTGCGGGCTTCGTAGCACGCGATAGATACGTCGTCATCTTCCAGGCATTTTCCGGCCGCAAGACTAAAGTGTTGTTTGTAAATTGGTGACGCCACCGCGAGGGTGCCTTGTACGCTGCAGACAATGCCTCTAGACAGTACGTTGGCGTTGCTGAACGGGTCTTTGTTGGCCAGCGCGTAAACGCTGTCATCAACACGGAAGATGGCGACCTGGGTTTCATTAATCAAAGCGGCAACGCCGGTGTTCGGTATGATGTCATCGAGACTGCAAACGGTTGTCCACGACATTATGTAATCCTCATATAAATTTTGTTGACCAGTGGTCTTTGGAGACCCTCTGGCCTTGATGCATTGCTTTTAGGCTACGGCGATTAAATCGTCGCCCGTGATTTTTTCGGCGTCGGTGGCGGGCCGAATTTGGCCGCGCTCCTGAATAAATACGATTTCTTTGTCGCTTTTATCCGCGTTTACAAAACTGCGGAATTGCTTCACTTTCTCTGGGTTTTCAACGGTGGTTTTCCATTCACACTGATAGGTGTTAACCACGTGCTGCATTTCCGTTTCCAGGTCTGCGCAAATGCCAAGCGAGTCATCAATGATGACTTTACGCAGATAGTCCAAGCCGCCCTCTAAGTTTTCCATCCACACTGATGTGCGTTGCAGGCGGTCGGCGGTGCGGACATAAAACATGAGGAATCGGTCGATATATTTCACCATGGTGTCGGTGTCGATATCGGATGCAAACAGGTCAGCGTGGCGTGGCTTCATACCGCCGTTACCGCAGAGATAGAGGTTCCAGCCTTTTTCTGTGGCGATAACACCAACATCTTTACTCTGTGCCTCTGCGCATTCGCGGGTACAGCCAGACACCGCCATTTTTAGTTTGTGGGGTGAGCGCAACCCTTTGTAGCGATTTTCTAAATCGATGGCTTGGCCAACGCTGTCTTGCACACCGTAGCGACACCAGGTAGATCCGACGCAGGACTTAACGGTGCGCAAAGACTTACCGTAGGCGTGGCCCGATTCAAAACCGGCACCGATTAATTCTTCCCAAATGCGGGGCAGTTGGTCGAGGGTGGCGCCAAATAAATCGACCCGCTGGCCACCAGTGATTTTGGTGTAAAGATTATATTTTTTAGCAACCTGGCCAACCGCAATTAAGCCGTCGGGGGTGACTTCGCCACCCGCCATGCGCGGCACCACCGAGTAGGTGCCGTTCTTTTGCATATTGGCTAAATAGCGGTCATTGGTATCTTGTAAGCTCGCGTGTTGCGGCTCCAGAATATAATCATTCCAGCACGATGCGAAGATTGATCCCGCCGTTGGTTTGCAAATTTCGCAACCGTGGCCGCTGCCGTGCTTTTCCAGTAGTTCAGCGAAGGATCTGATATTGCCAACACGGACCAAGTGGTAAATTTCCTGGCGGGTGTAGGGAAAGTGTTCGCAGAGGTCGGTGTTGACCTCGACACCCATTTTGGTGAGTTCGGCGTTGAGAACTTGGCCGACCAAGGCCGTACAGCCACCGCATGTGGTCGCTGCTTTTGTGCAGGCTTTTAGGTCGCCCACGGTCATTGCGCCGCCTTGCACCGCGGCACAAAGATCACCTTTACTGACGTTGTTGCAAGAACAAATTTGAGCGACATCGGGTAGTGCGTCTACGCCAAGGCCAGCTCCTGCGCTGCCGTCTAGCGCAGGTAAAATCATGCTTTCTGGATGTTCGGGTAGCTCAATTTTATTCAGAGCAAATTGCAGCAGTGTGCCGTAGTCGTTTGCCTCGCCGATCAATACCGCACCCAAGAGATGCTGGCCGTCTGCGGTGACAACAATCTTTTTATACACTTCGGCTTTTTCATCGATAAATGTGTAGCACTTGGCGCCGGGCGTGCTGGCATGCGCATCACCAATCGAGGCGACATCGACCCCCATTAACTTGAGCTTGGTGCTCATATCGGCGCCGGTGAAGGTTTTTTCGCTGCCGCCTAAGACGTGGTCAGCGGCCGCTCGTGCCATATCCCAACCTGGCGCGATAAGGCCGTAAATACGACCGCCCCACAATGCGCATTCGCCGATAGCATAGATTGCCGGATCAGACGTCTGGCAGTTGTCGTTTATCACGATACCACCGCGCTCGCCGACGTCGAGTTCGCTTTGGCGGGCGAGGGCATCTTGTGGGCGAATGCCGGCTGAGAAAACCAGGATATCGGTTTCCAGCTCTGCGCCATCGGCAAATTGCAGTTTATGGATGCAGTCGTCGCCATCAATAATTTGCTGGGTGTTTTTCTGGGTGTGAACCGATACACCCAAGTCTTCAATTTTTCTGCGCAGCAGAGCGCCGCCGCCTTCATCGACCTGTACGGCCATCAAGCGCGGTGCAAATTCTATAACGTGGGTTTTAAGGCCTAGATCTTTTATGGCCTTAGCGGCTTCTAGTCCCAAGAGGCCGCCGCCGACTACTGCGCCGACCTTGGCATTTTTTGCCGCTGCAGTAATCGCTTCTAAATCTTCGATGGTGCGGTATACAAAGCAGTTCTTACGATCGTGGCCCGGTACCGGCGGTACGAAGGGGAAGGAGCCGGTGGATAAAATGAGTTTGTCGTAGGCGTATTTTTCGCCTTTGTCGGTGGTGGCAATTTTATTAGCGCGATCAATCTCGGTGACTTTTTCATTGCTTAATGCGGTGATGTTATTGTCGCCGTAGAACCCGTCTTTCACCATATTGAGTGAGGCGGCTTCGCGGGTTTCGAACCAGGCTGTTAGGTGAACTCGGTCGTATGCCGAGCGAGGTTCTTCGCCGATGACAGTAATGTCGAATTGATCGGACTGACCGCTCTCAACAATGGATTCGATAAATTGGTGGCCAACAGGGCCGTTACCCACAATAAGCAGACGTTGTTTGTCAGTCATCTTTACTTCCTTTAATACTTGCGCTTGCTTCGGCCTTTAGCCTTCGCTGTGTTAGGTGTTTATACAATCTGTAGAGTTGTTAGCAAAAGATATGCCACGGTATTTGTTGTTATTTAAGCTGTTGATTAATAAGTATTTAATTTTATTTTTGCACTTTGTTGGGGCGGTTTTTCTAGGACGATGGTTGTATGATCGGGGCGTGGTGGGGCATTGTGCGTTTAAATGGTGCGCAAAAGATGGGGCGGAACACCCTTATTTCGGGTCTATTTTGGTGCGTTTTTAATGTTCGTTGTTCTAAATACAAAAATAAAGTTATATAAAACAATATCTTATGATTGACTTGGCTGCTTTCTGAGATAGCTTGGCATAGGGCTTGCTGTTGGCTCTGCAGATACCTTTGTGATCCATCTGGAGCTGTTGATGTCTTCTTCAACCTTAAATGTGCTTGATCTCAAGCAAGATAAAATTCGCTTGCTGCACCTAAGTTGGTTTGCGTTCTTTCTGACTTTTGTTGTGTGGTTTAACTTTGCGCCGATGCTGTCGGCTATTAAAGAAGCTTTTGATCTGAGTACTCAGCAGGTTAAAGCACTCATGATTTTGAACGTGGCTTTAACAATACCGGCGCGGGTGATAGTCGGCATGTTGGTGGACCGCTTCGGTCCCCGTATTGTTTTCAGTGCCCTACTTATTTCTGGCGGCGTGGTCTGTGTAGCTTTTGCAATGGCAAATAGCTACGAAATGATCGCGATGCTGCGATTCCTGATGGGCTTTATCGGCGCTGGTTTTGTGATCGGGATCCGCTTGGTGGGGGAGTGGTTCCCAGCCCGTCAGGTTGGTTTGGCTGAAGGCGTGTACGGCGGCTGGGGCAACTTTGGTTCTGCTGCAGCGGCAATGAGTTTGCCAACACTCGCACTATATTATGGTGGAGATGATGGCTGGCGTTACGCGATAGCAACGACCGGTGTGTTGGCGTTTCTATATGGCTTCTTTTTCTACTGGCGCGCCCGGAATACCCCGAAGGGATCAACTTACTTTAAGCCCAAAAAATCTGGCGGTTTGGTGGTGAGTAGCAAACGCGATTTAGTATTTTATATCGCGATGTGCGTGCCAATGTATTTGGCTTTGGCGGTGCTGACTTGGAAGTTGTCGCCGGTTAATTTGGGGTTGCTTAGCGAATTCGCCTCAATCGCTTTGTATATTGTGTTGGCAGTATTGTTTGTCGTTCAGGTGAGCCAAATTCTGCGGGTGAATAGCGACGTTTTAAACAATGTTGCAATCCCTCCTATGCAGCAGTACAAGTTCAAGCAGGTCGCCATTCTAAATGTTGCGTATTTTGTGACCTTTGGGTCTGAGCTGGCGGTTGTCTCCATGTTGCCGCTGTTCTTTATGGACACCTTTACCTTGAGCGCGGTTGAGGCAGGTTTGCTGGCATCTGGTTTTGCCTTTATGAATTTGGCAGCGCGTCCCGGCGGTGGTTATTTGTCTGATAAATTTGGACGCCGTAAATCATTGTCTATTTTGGTTGCTGGCTTGGCTGTGGGCTATATGGTGTTGAGTCAGATTGAGTCGGCTTGGCCTGTTTGGTTGGCCGTGGTCGCAACCATGTGCTGTTCTTTCTTTGTTCAGGCGGGTGAGGGGGCGGTGTTTGCGATAGTGCCCTTGGTCAAGCGCAGCATGACCGGTCAAATTGCAGGCATGACAGGCGCTTATGGTAATGTCGGCGCGGTTATCTTCTTAACGGTGTTGTCGTTTGTGAGTAATGCCAACTTCTTTATGGTTATCACAGCCTGCGCGGCGGTGGTGTTTGTGGCGGTGCAATTTCTCGAGGAGCCCCAGGGGCATACTGCAGAGTTACATGAAGACGGTAGTGTTGCGCTGATCGAAGTAAGCTAAAGTGCGATCTAGCCTTTAGTTTCTGGAATCCCTCCGATGCATTTCGATGGCGGTTTAAAAATGTCGATTGCCCAGTACAGCATTGCTGGGCAAAAAGCTGTGAATGAAGATAGCCTTGGCATTCGTATGCCGGTTGATGATCAGCTTACGACCAAGGGCGCCGTCGCAGTTATTGCCGACGGCGTTTCTGCGGCGGAGGCCGGTAAAGAGGCCGCGGAAACCTGTGTGACAAGCTTTTTAAGCGACTACTATTCTACTCCTGATTCGTGGTCTGTTAAGCGGTCTGCGCAGCAAATACTAAATGCGTTAAATCGTTGGTTGTATGGGCAGGGCCAGCATTATTTGCAGGCTGAAAAAGGTTATGTGTCCACGTTAAGTATCGCAATCTTTAAATCCCAAACGGCACATTTGTTTCATGTTGGCGATAGCCGAATTTATCGTTTGAGGGATGGCTTTCTAGAACAGCTTACTCGGGATCACGCTATGCCCGTCGGTCGTGGGCGTTCTTACCTAACCCGCGCAATGGGCTTAGATATTAATTTAGACGTAGATTATCGCGCTGCTGACGTCGCTGTGAACGATATTTTCTTGTTGACGACAGATGGTGTTCACGACGTTCTTAGCAGTTCGCGAATGCAGGCGCTAATTAGCGAATGTGCTGGGGATCTTCAGACGGCTAGCCAGCTTTTAATAGATGAGGCCTTGGCCGCGGGCAGCGACGACAATTTAAGTTGTCAGCTGCTCAAGGTAGATGCTCTGCCCTTAGAGGATGCTGGCGACGTATACCGTAAGTTAACGGCGCTACCATTTCCGCCGCCACTAAGTGCGGGAATGGTGGTGGATGGATTGGTTATCGAAGAAGAGATTCATGCCAGTCCGCGCAGCCAGCTTTATAAAGTATTTGATGGCACCGCAAATCGTCACTACGTAATGAAAACACCATCCGCAAACTTTAATGACGATCCCGCCTATATTGAGCGCTTCATATTAGAGAGTTGGATAGGGCGGCGAATACAAAGCGAATATGTTATCGATGTTATTGAACCGCCAAAAACACCGAGCTATCTGTATTATTTGTCTGACTATTCACCGGGATTAACCCTGGGCCAGTGGATGTTAAAAAATCCAAAGCCGGCAACGCAAACCATGCTGGATATCATTGTGCCGGTCGCCAAAGGTTTGCAAGCCATGCACCGACGAGACACGTTTCATCAGGATATAAAGCCGGACAATATTCTGGTGGGCGAAGACGGAAAAATAAAAATCATCGATTTTGGCTCCTGCTATGTCGCGGGTTTGGCAGAAATTGCCGTTCCTATTGAGCGCGATATCGTTCTGGGCACTGCGCAATATTCCGCGCCAGAGCACGTCTTGGGCCGGCGGCCGAGCGGTAGGGCAGATCAATTTTCGTTGGCCGTCATTGTTTTTGAAATGCTCACGGGTCAGCAGCCGTATCAGGGGCGTTTACAGCATTGCACGACCACTGCGGCATTTTCGCGAATAGAGTATGTGTCGGCTTGCCGATACAACCCGCATGTTCCGATCTGGCTAGATGCAGCATTGAGTCGCGCGCTGAGTATTAGCCCTGAGCTTCGTTACAACGACGTCTCTGAATTTGTTTACGACCTAGATCACCCAAATGCCGAGTTCATGAAAGATGAATTTAAGCCTTTGCTTACCCGCAATCCCTTACGGACCTGGCAGGGCATATCGCTGTTTTTGTTTTTGTGTCTATTGTGGAGTTTGCTGCGTTAGCTAGGTTTTTTTAATGATGTTGTCATTGCTATTTACTAGTGAATAGCAATTTCGTATTCGTATTTTTTTGATTTAAATTTTTGAAAACGCCATTTTTTGACTTCTGTATTTACTAAAACCCCCTCTTCATTGATGTCTCGTTACTATTTTTTGCACCAAATTAATGCGCTTATTTTTTTGATTTATTTCCATGTGTTTTTATGGTGCCTTTGGCGATCAAATAATGTGCGAATCGATTTTTCGGGACATGATTTGTTGCACTGTATTGGTTTTTCTTTTTCAATAATATTTTTAAGTTGTTGAATTTTAATGATTTTAAAAATTAAATTAATATTTTATAGGTTTTGGCTTTGTCTTTGCAGAAGGCGGTTATGGAGATTATTGTTCCATTAGTATTGTATTAAATTTCTGTCTTACGGCGTATAGCCATAATTTTTAACTGGGGGTGTATATTGAAAATAATTTATTTTTCAGGGGCGGTATTGGCTAGCTGCGTTGCGTGCGTCGCACAAACTTCGTTTGCAGCGGAATCAATTAGCGAAGCATTTACTAAGGGCGAGGCGCATTTAAATTTGCGTATGCGTTATGAGTCGGTAACAGAAGATACAAGCGCTGGTGATAATACCGGTAGTGCAGTAACGCTTAGATCACGCGTAAATTTTAAGACAGATGGCTATCAAGGTTTTTATGGCTTCGTTGAAATGGATGACGTGAGTAATTTTGCGGGTAGTGCTAATGACAGCGTCAATGGCAAAACTGCTGAGCCTTTGATAGCTGATCCAGTTGGCACCGAAGTTAACCAGGTGTTTTTGGGGTATAAAAATTGGGATACAGAATTTAAATATGGTCGTCAGCGGTTGACCTTAGACAACCACCGTTTCGTCGGCCATGTTGCGTGGCGTCAGAATGAACAGACTTATGATGGTTTTACCATTGCCAATAGCAGCGTCGATAAACTTAAACTTAACTACGCGCATATTTCGAATGTGAATCGTATTTTTGGTGAAAGTAGCTCGGTGGGTGATACCGAAATGGACACGCATTTGTTCAATGCTAACTACAGCTTTGCGGCGGGTAATTTAACGGGCTATGCCTACTTGCTTGAAACCGACGATAACTTTGCCGGTTTTAAACGAATGGATACCGATACCTATGGCGTGCGTTGGCAGGGCAAGACCGGCATGGTCGCTTATAACCTTGAATACGCCAGCCAAGATAGTGCCGGTGATAATCCCGCGGACTACTCTGCCGACTATATGTTAGCTGAGGCCAATATTAGCGTTGCGCCGCTTGTGATCGGCGTGGGTTACGAGACCCTGAGTGCAGATGACGAGGGATTTTTTATCACGCCATTGGCAACGCTGTTTAAATTTCAGGGTTGGACTGACAATTTCTTAAACAAAGGTTTGGGTAATATCAGTGAAGGGATCAATGATACGTATTTAACCGTGTCAGGAATGGCCTACGGTATGAGTTGGCAGCTTGCCTATCACGACTTTAGTTCTGATCAGGATAATGCATCTGGTGATAGCGACCTGGGTTCGGAGTTTGGTGGTTTTATTGCGAAAAGCTGGGGGCCATATTCTGCGGAGCTGCGTTACGCGAACTACAGTGCCGGTGATTCAACGCCATTTAATGGTGGTGGTTTAACGCTGGTAGATACTCAAAAGCTGTGGCTGACTTTTAACCTTAACTTCTAAACACATGCGGAAATGTGCTGCTAGGGTTAATCTTTCCTGCAGGGTTGGGAAGCGCTGACGCGCGCAAATGAATTGATTTGGTTTTGTTCAATAGAGTTGGCTTACTGCTCCATTACTAGGTGGAGCAATAAGCCAATTCAGCAATGTAATTGTTAGCGTTAAAAAATCCCGCCTTCAACGGCGCCACCCAGGAGGGGTATGGATGCCGTTTCTGCAAGATTAAGAATCACTGGTGTCAGGCCGCCGAGTTGTAGAGCTTGTCCATCACCTGTTAATCCGTCAAATGTTGTAATTATCACGTCTAAACCTTGTACAGGGAATGGGAGTGCCGTATTGAGTGAGGTGTTGAGCACATCACTTGCCATGGCGGTGACGCTGCCGATAAGTTCGTTGTCAGCGGAAAGAGAGCTAATTACGGGGAGTAGCGATTGACTGGCAAGACCTGTTACTGAGGGCAGCAGGCTTCCTACTAATCCTGTTGATCCAGCTTGGGAGTGCGCATTGCTAGCGATAGACAGCATTGCACTAATTAGAATTATATTTAAAGGTTTCATGGCAGCTCCAAGTGTAAATAAAGGTCTAGTTATTAGTTGCGTCGTAAATAGCTAGGCAGTGTTATCCATTAAGACTTTTGTGCGCTAAATGGTATCTGGACGGGTATTGTAGAGCAATTGCGGTGGGTGCGTTTTGGGATGTGGCCCGCATTTACTGCAAGGTCGTGTAGATACTTGGTTTAACTGGCTTTGGCTCGATAGTGCAGTGAAGCCCGATATCGCTGTAATCATTACATCGTCTGGTTTTGCATGTGAGGTAGCTATTGGCGCTGCGTTTTAAATAGGCTCGCGTCCATCGTGGCTTAATTCAATTGCTCGCAGCTCATATTGCGTTAGCGTAGAGCTGGCGCGATAGCGGTGATACCATGCCACACAGAATTTTCTGTGTGGCGTTTTCATTCTATGCACCTACATATTTTGGGTATTTGCGGTACGTTTATGGGCGGCTTGGCTATTCTCGCCCGAGAATTGGGTCACACCGTTACCGGCTCGGATGCCAATGTTTATCCGCCAATGAGTACACAGCTGGAGTCTCAGGGAATCACCCTGATGGAAGGCTATGATCCGGCGCACCTGTCTCCCGAGCCTGATTTAGTCATTATTGGCAATGCCATGTCGCGGGGCAATCCCGCGGTAGAGCACGTGCTCAACCGCGGGATTCCTTATACCTCTGGCCCGCAATGGTTGAGCGATCACGTTTTGCAAAGCCGCTGGGTCTTGGCTTGCGCCGGTACTCATGGCAAAACCACAACCAGCAGCATGCTGGCGTGTGTGCTCGAGGACTGCGGTTTTCAACCGGGTTTCTTGATCGGTGGCGTTCCGGGAGACTTTGGTTTGTCTGCACGCTTGGGCGGCTCAGATTTCTTCGTCATCGAAGCCGATGAATACGACAGTGCCTTTTTTGATAAGCGTTCAAAGTTTGTTCACTATCGTCCTTATACCGCTATTCTCAATAATCTTGAGTTTGATCACGCTGATATCTTTGACGATTTGGCGGCGATTCAGCGGCAATTTCATCATTTAGTGAGAACCGTGCCGGCCATTGGTCGCATTGTTGTGCCAGCCGCTGAGCCGGCTCTGGAAGCCGTATTAAAGATGGGCTGTTGGAGCGAAGTTGAACGCGTGAGTAGCCGCGTGGGGCAGCTTGCGGAATGGCAGGCCGACGTACTTAGCGATGACTTTTCAAGTTTCGATGTGCTCTATCGCGGGATTTTGCAGGGGCGTGTTAGCTGGTCCCATACCGGCGAGCACAATGTAAACAACGCCCTTGCTGCGCTTGCTGCCGCGCATCATATCGGTGTGCAGCCAAAAGACGGTATTACTGCGCTTTGCCAGTTTCTCGGGGTAAAACGTCGCATGGAACTGCTAGATACCGTTGCGGGAATTGCTGTTTACGATGATTTTGCCCATCACCCAACGGCCATTGCCACAACCCTTGAGGGCTTGCGCGGCCGAGTGACTAAGGGGCGGATTGTCGCTTTGATAGAACCGCGATCCAATACTATGCGTATGGGAGTGTATAAAGATCGTTTGGCGCCGGCCACAGCCTGTGCCGACGAGGTGATCTGGTATCAGCCCCCTGGCTTGGATTGGTCCTTAGATTCGGTGATAGCAGGCAGTGCGACGCCAGCACGTTTAAGCACGGATCTTGATTGCACTGTGAGCGAGTTGGTCGCGTCATTAAAGGATGGTGATCATTTGGTGATTATGAGTAATGGTGGATTTTCCGGTGTACACCAGCGGATTTTGAAGGCCTTGCGCCAACGCTGGGGACAGGGCGAATGAAGGCCGTAACACTGGCGATGACCGGTGCGTCGGGGGCGCAGTATGGTTTGCGCTTGCTAGAGTGTCTACTTGCTGCTGGCTGCGAAGTGCACTTTATGATCTCGAAAGCCGCCTTACTGGTAGTGGCTACCGAGACCGACGAAGCGCTGCCAGCGCGTCCCAGTCTGTTACAGCGCTACTTGTGCGAACGTTTTTCTTGCACACCTGAACAGCTAAAGGTTCACGGCCCAGAAGATTGGATGGCGCCAGTGGCGTCTGGCAGCGGCGCGCCGTCGTCGATGGTGGTGTGCCCCGCGAGCACAGGCACACTGTCTGCCATTGCTTGCGGTGCAAGCAATAATTTAATTGAACGCGCGGCGGATGTTGCGCTCAAAGAGCGTCGCCAGCTCATTCTGGTGCCACGGGAAATGCCGCTGTCGACAATTCATTTGCAGCATATGTTGAGTCTTACCCAGATGGGCGCGACCATTATGCCGGCGTCACCTGGGTTTTATCGGCAGCCGCAAAGTGTGGCTGACTTAGTAGATTTTGTGGTGGCACGTATTCTCGATCATCTCGGTGTGGCGCAAACGTTGGTGCCGCGCTGGGGTGAGTAATATCGAGTAGCAAGTTTTATCCGTCGCTAGGGTGGCGGACTTAATTAACACAAGAATCGGATAGTTCCAATCCGGCAATATATAGTTTATCGAGGGTTTGGCATGGGCGCGGCGCTGTTTTCATTGTATCAACGCATTGTTTTAAAAAATGCTATCTGGGTGATGGTGCTGTTGCTGACGTGCGTTGCTTGGTTGGCGACATATATTCCAACTATGAAATTGGACGCCTCCGCGGATGCATTGGTATTAGAGGGTGATACCTCACTTGAATACTATCGTGTGATTAGTAAACGCTACGGTTCAGAAGATTTTTTACTTGTTACCTATCAGCCTAATGGCGATCTCTTTGCGCCAGCGCAGTTAAAAACCCTTGATGAGTTGCGTGGGCGCTTGGCCCTGTTGCCGAATGTGTCCTCGGTGAATTCGATTTTAGATGTTCCCCTCTTACAAAGCCCGCGCGTGTCGATAAACCAAGTTACCGCAGGTGAGATTCCCACATTGCGCTCGCCGGATATCGACATCGAGCTGGTAAAGCAGGAGTTGGCAAACAGCCCAATATACAAGTCACTGTTAACCAGTACCGATGGCAGTACCACGGCAATACAGGTTAACTTAGAGCGGGATGAGCGTTATTTTTCACTGCTTAATGAGCGCGATTCTCTGCGGGAGAAAGAGGCAAACGACTCCTTAAGTGAGGCCGAGCGCGCCGAGCTTGCAACGCTTGAGGAAACCTTCGCAGATTACACCGCGCAAGTGCATGAGCAGCAGGCGGAACTAGTCGCTCAAGCGCGCGATATCGTGAAGGACTATCGCGGCGATGCGACGGTTTTCCTTGGCGGCGTACCCATGATTGCAGTCGATATGATCGACTTTGTTAAAAGCGATTTGCGGGTGTTTGGCGCCGGCATTCTGTTGTTTATTGTTGTGCTGCTGGTCGCCATTTTCCGCAGCTGGCGCTGGGTGTTACTGCCGCTGTCGACCTGCGTTTTAACTGTGGTGTTTATGTTGGGGTTGCTAAGCTTTTTAGATTGGCGCCTGACGGTAATCTCCGCCAATTTTGTCGCCTTGTTGTTAATCCTCACCCTGTCCATAACCATTCACTTAGTGGTTCGATTCCGCGAGTACGCCATAGCCCAGCCTGACGCAGACCGCTTCACTTTGGTGTCGGAAACAGTGGGGGTGATGTTGCGCCCATGTATCTATACCTCGTTGACGACCTTGGTGGCGTTTGCGTCCCTGGTAGTTAGCGGCATTCGCCCCGTTATTGATTTTGGCTGGATGATGACGATCGGTGTACTTGCTGCGTTAGCAATGACATTTATTGTATTGCCCTGCGTATTGATGTTGTTAAAGCCCCGTGCAGAGCAAGGCAGTAAAGACGATTCAGCAACCTTTACCCGCTATTTTGCGGCCGCGACTGAACACTTCGGTAAGACGATTTTAGTCGTGTCAGCGGGCTTGCTGTTACTTAGTGTATGGGGCATTACGCAGCTAAAAGTTGAGAACCGTTTTATTGACTATTTTCATGACACCACTGAAATTTATCAGGGTATGGAGACGATTGATGCAGAGCTGGGTGGCACCATCCCGCTGGATATTATTTTAGATCTACCCAAAGCGAAGCCAGTGGCGGTCAAGCCTGCTGCTGAAGACGATTTCAGTAATGATTTTGCCGATGACTTTAGCGACGACTTTGACGATGATTTCGGTGGCGACGACTTTGGTGGTGGCGGTGGCGCACCGCAAAGCGAATGGTTTACGGTTGCTGGCTTGCAGCGAATTCAGTCCGTCCATGACTATGTAGATAGTCTGCCTGAGACCGGTAAGGTCTTATCCTTAGCTACCTTTTACGAGGTTATGCAGATTGTGATGGGCAATGTTGATGATTTGCAATTGGCCTTGGCAGCGCGCTCGCTCCCCGAGTCGATTACCTCGATATTGGTTGATCCGTATTTATCCGCTGATGTCGATCAGGTTCGTATTAGTGTGCGGGTGAAAGAAACCAGTCGCACCTTGCATCGCCAACAGCTACTCACTGACGTTCGCGCGCACTTAATTGATGAGCTTGGTTTTGAGCCTGAGCAGGTTCACCTCACCGGCATGTTGGTGCTGTATAACAATATGCTACAAAGCTTGTTTACCTCACAGATCATGACCCTGAGTGCGGTGTTTGTTGCCATTCTGGCGATGTTCGTTTTGTTATTCCGATCCCTAAGTATGGCGTTTATTGCCTTGACGCCCAATTTATTGGCAGCGGGTGCGGTTTTGGGTGGCATGGGCTTGGCGGGTATTCCGCTGGATATGATGACGATCACGATTGCGGCTATTACGGTGGGGATTGGTGTAGATGACACCATTCACTATGTTCACCGTTTTAAGGCAGAGTTTGCTCAGGACCAAAATTATCTCGCGGCGATGTATCGCAGCCACGCCAGTATTGGTAAGGCGATGTATTACACCTCGATTATCATTGTGTTTGGTTTTTCAATCTTGGCTCTGTCTAACTTTACACCCAGCATTTATTTTGGATTGTTGACGGGCCTTGCGATGGTTGCGGCATTATTGGGAGCGATGTTGTTGTTGCCAAAACTAATTTTGCTGCTTAAACCACTGGGGCCAGAGGCGGGAGCGAAGGCTTAATGGCGAATGCCGCTGCGCTCAAGGGCACTGAATTGCCGCTATTCCCGTTGCGTACCGTGCTCTTTCCCGGTGGTCGGATGGGGCTGCGAATTTTTGAGCGCCGCTACTTAGATTTGGTGCGCGATACCCTTCGCGCCCAAGGAAGTTTCGGCATTGTATGGATGCCCGAGGGTGGCAAAGAGGTAATGTCACCCGGAGAGAAGCCGGCTAGTTTGGCGCTGATTGGCACTGAGGCGAGGATAGCCGACTGGGATCAACTCCCCGATGGCTTGCTGGGCGTAGTCGTGGAGGGCGGCCGCCGGTTTCGGATCAACGATGCGAAGCAAGCTCCTAGCGGCTTATATATAGGTGATGTCGAATGGCTGCCGGAGCTGGAAGATAGGCAATTGCCGCCGCGCAGCGAAGAGCTTCACGACCTGCTTAAACAATTGGGCGAACACCCCCATGTCCAGCGTTTGGGTATGGAGATCGACGTCGATGAGGCCGGGGCCCTAGCTAATCGCCTTGCCCAATTGCTGCCGCTGCCAGAAGAACAGTCCTATCAATTGTTGAGTATTGATGAGCCATTGCTGCGTTTAGACGCACTTCACGACGTTCTCGATGGCTTGGCCAGTTAGCCTTAAGCCAAGCAGGGCATATTGTCGATAGTGAGACCATTTCCAATCCGTTATACTAGCCGTCTTTTTTATCCTCAGTGACATCATTGTGCTGGGGTTTGTCGTTTTTGTTGGCATCATGCCGAGGCGGCAGTGGCGAATAATCCCCTGCGTTAAGTGACGTAAGGTGTGGAGAAGACCGAGTCGATGGACATTAAACAGTATATGAGCCAGTTGGGGCGTCAAGCTCGGCAGGCATCGCGAGCAGTGGCAGCAGCGGATAGCGGAGTTAAAAATCGCGCCCTCCTGGCTATGGCAGCTGCCGTGGACGCGCATCGCCAAGCGATTCTAACGGCTAATGCCAAAGACCTCGCCGCAGGTGAAGCCAATGGTTTAGAGCCTGCGTTGATGGATAGGCTGGCGTTAAATGACAAAGGCATCGATGGCATTATTGAAGGCTTGACCCAAGTGGCCGCGTTGGCGGATCCCGTTGGCGCCATTAGCGACATGAATTATCGGCCCAGCGGAATCCAAGTGGGCAAAATGCGGGTGCCACTCGGTGTTGTTGGCATTATTTATGAGTCGCGCCCCAATGTGACTTTGGAGGCGGCGAGCCTGTGTTTGAAGTCTGGCAATGCGGCAATTTTGCGCGGTGGCTCCGAGGCAATTCATTCTAATCAGGCTCTAGCGGCGTGCATTCGCGAAGGTTTGGCTGCGGCAGGTCTGCCAGAGACGGCGGTTCAGGTATTAGAGACAACCGACCGCGCTGCGGTGGGTGAGTTAATTACCATGCCAGAATATGTCGATGTGGTGGTGCCACGAGGCGGTAAAGGGCTTATCGAACGGATTGCCCGCGATGCTACCGTCACTGTGATTAAACATCTCGACGGCATATGTCATGTGTATATCGACGACGCGGCTGACGCTGAAAAGGCGTTTGCGATTGCCTTGAACGCGAAAACCCATCGCTACGGCACCTGCAATACCATGGAAACACTGCTGGTGGCTGAGAGTCGCGCAGAGGAATTGTTACCTAGAATTGCAGACGCCATGATTGAAAAGGGTGTTGAGCTGCGCGGCTGTCTTCGCACGCGGCAGATCTTAATGGGTGCCGCAGAGGCGACGGATGAGGACTGGGCAACAGAATACCTCGCACCGATTTTATCGATTCGGGTGGTATCTGGCTTAGAGCAGGCTATGGACCATATTGCTCAATTTAGTTCTGGGCACACCGAGTCAATTGTCACTGAGAATTACACTAGCGGTCGTCGCTTTCTTCGGGAAGTGGATTCCAGCTCGGTTATGATCAATGCCTCAACCCGTTTTGCCGATGGCTTTGAGTATGGGCTGGGCGCTGAAATTGGAATTTCGACCGACAAAATTCATGCTCGTGGGCCAGTGGGCTTAGAGGGTTTAACCTCACAGAAATATATTGTGTTGGGCGACGGACATATACGTGTCTAAATGAGTGAGATGTCGACGCTAGTAACAGAAGTCGCTGACGCCGGGAGTTCTGTCGCTATTTTTGGCGGCACGTTTGACCCGATTCACAATGGTCATCTGCGATCGGCGATTGAAATTAAAGAGGCGCTTGGCGTCGGTGAATTACGTTTACTGCCGAGCCATCGTCCCCCGTTGCGCGGTGAACCCGGCGCCGAAAGTCGTCAGCGCTTGGCGATGGTTGATGCGGCGATAGACGGTGTATCTGGCTTAAAATCAGATGGCCGAGAACTATTGCGCGATGGGCCATCTTACACCGTGGATACCTTGCGTGATTTGCGCCTTGAATTAGGTTCCCTGTTGTCATTAACCGTGGTGATGGGCAGTGATGCTTTTAACCAGTTGCACCGCTGGCAGGATTGGCAGTCCCTGTTCAGTTTGGCGAATGTATTGTTATTGCACCGCGCAGAGCATCCCTTGGCTGCCAATGCAGAAGTGACTGAGTTTGTTGAGGCGCGACGGGTTGTCGAGGCCAGTGGTTTAACGGCGAAGACCGCCGGTGGTTTTTATGAGTTAGGTCTAATTCAATTGCCGATTTCGGCAACAGATATTAGACAGCGGCTGGCCTCCGGCAGGTCGATTCGTTACCTTGTTCCCGACGTTGTCGCGGACTATATCGCTGAACACGGTTTATACACACAGTGAAAGACATAGGAATTCCTGCTTGATGGATGCTGAACAACTAAAGAAGCTGGTTATTGACTCGCTTGAAGAAATAAAAGGTCGCGATATTGTGACCTTAGACGTGCGTGAGATGAGCGGCGTTACCGACTTTATGGTGGTGTGCAGTGGCACGTCTAACCGCCACGTAAAGTCACTGGCAAATAATGTCTGGGTTGAAGTAAAGAAGCGCGGGATCGTGCCGCTGGGTATTGAGGGTGAAAATACCGGTGATTGGGTGCTGGTGGATTTTGGTGATGTGGTTGTCCATGTAATGCTTCCCGAAGCGCGCTTGTTCTATGACCTTGAGCGTTTATGGCAGGTACCTGTGCCGGGCACTGATGAGAGTTAGTCTGATTTGTATCGGCACTAAAATGCCGGCCTGGGTTGAAGAGGGGGTCGCTGAGTATCGCAAGCGCCTTCCGGCGGAAATTAATTTTGAGGTTAAGGAATTGCCTCTGCCTAAACGGGGCAAAAACACCGATATTCGCCGTGCTATTGCCCAAGAGGGTGACGCCATGGTTGCTGTCATTCCCGGCGGTGATCGCGTTATCGCCCTTGATGTACTGGGGAAATCGGTCAGCACGGAAAGTTTGTCGGAGGCGCTGCGAAATTGGCAAATGGACGGTGACAACGTCAGTATTTTAGTCGGCGGCCCCGATGGCTTAAGTGATACCTGTTTGAGCTTGGCGAGACAGAAGTGGTCCTTGTCGGCAATGACATTGCCGCATCCCTTGGTTCGAGTGATTTTTGCCGAGCAATTGTATCGGGCGTGGACCATCCTTAATAATCATCCCTACCATCGCTAATGGCTGAGTAATATGCCTCGACGCCAGCAGCTTAAAAATACCTTTTACGAACGTCGCGTTTATCGTCACCGGGTTACCTTATCAATTTTAATTTTGATGACGATGACGATGGTATTGGTTTGGCGCTACTCGCAATTACAAATTGCAGACTACGCTATTTACAAAACCCAGTCTGATCGCAATCGCATTCAACTATTACCCATAGCACCAAAACGCGGACTCATCTTTGATCGCAATGGCTTGTTGCTCGCCGAGAATATTCCAAGTTATACCCTGACGGTTGTTAAAGAGCGTCTGGAGTCACTGGATGAAACCTTGGCGATTATTAATGAAATTATTCCCCTCAGCGAAGATGATATTGAGCAATTTCGCAAGCGCTTGAGTCGCCGTCGACCCTATGAGGCTGTGCCTCTGAAATTTCGAGTCAGTGATGAGGATATCGCCAAGCTCGCAGTAAACCGCCACCGCGTGCCGGGGGTGGAGATTGATGCGCAATTGGTGCGTCACTATCCGCAGGGGGAGCTGTTTGCTCATGTGCTGGGTTATGTTGGTCGCATCAGTGAGCGTGAATTAGATGTTATCGATCCGGTAAATTACAGTGGAACTCACCACATTGGTAAAATCGGTCTAGAAAAATACTATGAAGAGCTACTGCACGGCACAGTTGGCTATCAAAACGTGGAAAGTAATGCCCATGGTCGTATTCTCCGGGTATTGGAGCGGCATGACCCGCAGCCGGGTGGTGACATCACCTTAAATGTCGACGCTTATGTACAAGAAGTTGCCTACGAGGCATTAAAGGGGCAGCGCGGCGCGATTGTCGCGATGGAGCCTCATACCGGCGGTATAATCGCGATGGTTAGTGCGCCGGGATACGATACCAATCTATTTGTGAATGGGATTAGCTCGACAGATTATAATAGATTGCAGAATGATCCTGATTTACCACTCTATAACCGCGCTTTACAGGGCCAATATCCACCCGCGTCGACCATAAAACCAATATGGGGCTTGGCGGGCTTATATTACGGGACTGTGACGCCAGCGACTCGTGTCGCAGATCCGGGCTGGTTTAGCTTGCCCGACGATAGCCGTCGTTATCGCGACTGGAAACGCGGGGGGCATGGCGCCTCAGTCAATTTAGAGCAAGCTGTGGTGCAGTCATGTGACGTGTACTTTTATGATCTGGCTTATAAATTGGGTATTGATCGCCTGCACAGCTTTGGCACTCGTTTTGGACTAGGTGATGTCACTGGTATCGATAACACCAATGAGCGCGCAGGTTTGATGCCTTCGCGGCAATGGAAAGAGACGAGCCGGGGTGGGCATTGGTATCCTGGTGAAACGGTTAACGTCGGTATCGGGCAGGGATTTATGCTCACTACGCCTCTGCAGTTAGCGGTTGCGACGTCGGTTCTTGCGTCGAAAGGGGAGTTGCGTGTACCTCGTCTTTTGTCGTCGGTCGGTGACGTGCCTGTTGCTGCGCCTCTTTTGGGTAAAATTGAAGATGTCTCAGGTGCGCACTGGGATGCCATTACTCGCTCTATGGAGCAGGTGGTAAATAGCCCACAAGGTACCGGTCGCGGTTTAAAGGCGGGATTGACTTACCGCATGGCGGCAAAAAGTGGAACCGCGCAAGTTGTGGGGATCGCCGCGGGAGAAAAATATGATTCAAATGCGATCAACGCCCGCAACCGTGATCATGCCTTATTTATTGCCTTTGCACCGGCTGAGGATCCAAAAATTTCGGTGGCAGTTGTTATTGAAAACGGTGAGCATGGCGGCAGCGTTGCTGGGCCGGCCGCGCGCAAGGTTATAGATGCGTATTTACTGGGCCGGCCGTCGCCGGCGGTCGTACCAGACGCCGAGGGTGGTGCTCTGGTTTTGGATAGTGTCGCGGGGACAGAAATAAATGAATAATTCTGATTTTCTGCGGCAAATGCCCGGTGACAGCCGCAGTATGGCTAGCCATCGTAGTATTAGTCAGCGTTTGCGTATCGATATTCCTCTGCTCATTTTATTGCTTATTTTAAGTGGCGTTGGCTTGACGGTGCTCTACAGCGCCAGTGACGGCAGCATGGCGACCGTGTTGCGCCAGGGACGTTTTTTGTCGGTAGCCTTTGTTTTCATGATTCTGGTTGCACAGGTACATCCAGATCAGCTGCAGCGTTGGGCGCCCTTCGCCTATATCGGGGTCTTGGTTCTATTGCTGGCGGTGGACTTTGTTGGGGTGGGCGCTAAAGGCGCTCAACGCTGGCTGGGTGTGGGCGGCTTTCGCTTTCAGCCATCGGAAATTACAAAATTAGTTTTGCCTATGGCGGTTGCATGGTATTTGTCTATTCATCCCCTGCCGCCAGGTATTCGCCACACCTTGGTGAGTTTGCTGCTGATATTGTTGCCCACGGTGTTAATTGTTATGCAGCCGGATTTGGGCACCTCAATACTGATCGCGACCTCAGGTATTTTTGTGTTGTTTTTGGCGGGTATCAGTTGGACGTTTATTGTGTCGTGTTTGGGCTTGCTTGCGATGGCCGCGTATCCGATGTGGGAGTTCGTACTCCATGATTACCAGCGCCAACGAATTTTGACGCTACTTAATCCTGAACTAGATAAATTGGGTGCCGGTTGGAATATTATTCAGTCTAAGACGGCCATTGGATCGGGCGGTTTTGACGGTAAAGGTTGGATGTTAGGAACTCAGTCACATTTAGATTTTTTGCCGGAAAGTCATACCGATTTCATTATCGCTGTTTTAGCTGAAGAATTCGGTTTGCGGGGGGTATTGTTGCTATTGTTGCTCTATGGCTTGATCATCAGTCGAGGGCTTTGGATCGCGTCGCAGGCAAAACATTGCTTCGGTCGTCTATTAGGCGGGAGTATTATTCTTACTTTCTTTGTCTATGTATTCGTAAATATGGGCATGGTGTCAGGTTTACTCCCTGTGGTGGGTGTCCCCCTGCCATTGGTTAGCCAAGGTGGTACTTCGCTAGTAACATTATTAGTGGGGTTTGGAATTTTGATGGGTATTTGCGCTGATGATCGTTTGGTGCATCAATAATGATAGGACATGACGTGAAAATACAAAATAAGCAAAGAAACGCCCTTAAAAAGTTGTTTTGTGGCGCGGCTGCAGCGCTTCTAATTTCCACTGCAGCGCACGCTGACTATAGCAGCCATCCTGGGGCGGCGGCATTTGTTAAAACCATGGTTGAAAAGCATAATTTTGACCGTGACTGGGTGCTGGCCATTTTGAAGCAGGCAGAGCCTAAACAGTCGATATTAGATGCTATGTCACGGCCGGCAGAGTCGGTTATGACCTGGGGTCGCTACCGGAATATTTTCATACAAGACTCTCGCGTCACTCAGGGTGTTGAATTCTGGACGGAGCATCGCGAGGCACTGGCTCGCGCTGAAAAAGAATTTGGCGTTCCCGCCTCAATGATTGTCGGCATTATCGGTGTTGAAACCCGCTATGGACGAAATACCGGCAGCTACCGCGTAGTGGATGCATTGGCGACCTTGGGCTTTGATTTTCCACGCCGGGCTACATTCTTTCTCGGTCAGTTAGAAGAATACATGTTGATGGTTCGCGAACAGGGTTTTGAGCCCTTTAGCCTGAAGGGCTCCTATGCTGGTGCCATGGGCTTCGGCCAGTTTATTCCCAGTAGCTACCGCGCTTATGCCGTTGATTTCGACGGCGATGGCAAGGTTGATATTGTAAATAACAAAGTAGATGCCATCGGTAGCGTCGCAAATTACTTTAAGCGTCACGGCTGGCGTTATGGGCAGCCGGTGGTGAGTAGTGCGGTGTTAAAAGACGACGTTGATCAAAGTTTGTTCAATGCAGGACTTAAGCCTGAGAAAACACTTGCTCAACTGGATAAGGCCGGTATCGGCAGTGATCGTGTGCTCGAGCCTAGTCAGAAGGCAACGGCCATGAAACTAGAGGGCGAGAAGGGCGACGAGTATTGGCTTGGCTTGCAGAATTTTTATGTGATCACTCGTTACAATCACAGTGCAATGTATGCCATGGCGGCGTACCAGCTAAGTGAGCTAATTGCTGCTGACATGCAAAAGGTGACGACACCTTGACGCTTCGTGTTTTAGCGGTGGCGGCGTTACTGCTACTGACGGCGTGCGCGCCGTTGGCTCCTGTTGAACAAGGTGGGACAAAGCCGGTTGTAACTGGCGGTAATAAAGTGCCGCCCAGTGGCAGCGGTAAGTCCCGCTACCAGTTTGAGAGGGATGGTGCACCGCTTCAAAAGTTGGATCCCAATACGATTGTAGATGCACAGCCCCGTCATGAAGTATTGCGAGTGGCCGGGAATATTAGCCCCTATATTGTGAATGGCAAAGAGTATCAGTTGATTGAACAATATCGCGGATTTAAACAGCGCGGTATTGCGTCGTGGTATGGCACTAAGTTTCACGGCCATGCCACGTCTAATGGCGAGACTTACAGTCTTTATGAAATGAGTGCGGCCCATCGCACACTGCCTATTCCGGTTTATGTCAAAGTGACGAATTTAGACAATGGTAAAACGGCGGTTGTGCGCGTAAATGACCGCGGTCCCTTTCACTCAGATCGCATCATTGATTTGTCCTATGCCGCAGCAGTAAAGCTGGGTTATGCGGAGCGTGGAACTGCGCGGGTGGAAATTGAGGTCATTGATACGGATAATAGCTATGCGGTCGCTAGTGGAGAGGCGGCGCGTTATTATTTGCAGGTGGCCGCCTTTTCTCAATTGGACTCGGCCAATGCCTTGCAAAAGCAATTAAGCGCTGGTTTGACGTTTCCGGTCGTGATTGCCACTAGTGGTATTAGCGGCTCAGCGATGCATCGTGTCAGAGTGGGCCCGTTTGTAGATTATTCATCTGCGCAGGCGGCAAAAAAAGTATTACAGCAACAATGGGCCGGTGACTCCCACTTAGTGGTCGAAGCCGGTGACTCCTGAAGTTAACGAGAACAAAAAAGGGTCTTATGTTTAAGCAAGTGTTTGCGGCCTTAGCGGCGGCAGTGGTTATGTCTACAAATGCCTTGGCTCAGCCGGATTTGGTTCCTGCCCCTCCCAGTGTGGCCGCATCGGCTTATTTTCTGATGGATGCCAACAGCGGCGAGGTGTTAATTGAGCATAACGCTGATGAGCGTATACCTCCTGCTAGTTTGACTAAGTTAATGACGAGCTATGTTTTGTCATACGAGTTAGAGCGCGGCCAAGTCAGCAATGACGACATGGTGACCATCAGTAAAAATGCATGGGCGCAAAACCCCATTTTTAATGGCTCATCCTTAATGTGGATTGAAGTCGGTAAACAAGTGCCGCTCGGTGAATTGCACAAAGGTGTGGTCATTTCCTCCGGTAATGACGCCAGCGTTGCGGTAGCAGAACATATTGCCGGAAGTGAAGATGCGTTTGCCAGCATGATGAACCAGCACGCGGCGAGACTGGGAATGACGAATAGTCATTTCGTTAATTCACATGGCTTACCAGATCCAGAGCACTATATGTCAGCTCGCGATTTGGCGATTTTATCCAAGGCAATCATTGCCTACAAAAATGAATACGCGCTTTATAGCGAGCCCGACTTTGTTTTTAACAATATTCGCCAGAGTAATCGCAATGGTCTGCTGTGGAGTGATCCCACTGTTGATGGTCTAAAAACCGGCCACACCACAACGGCAGGGTACTGCTTGGTGACGTCTGCAAAGCGCGAGGGCATGCGCCTGATTTCTGTGGTGATGGGAACGAGCAGTACCCCAGCCCGCGAGCGCGAAACGCAGAAATTGTTATCTTATGGCTTCCGTTATTTTGAAACTCATCAGCTTTACGCTGGTGGGACCGAGTTGACTCGTTCAAAAGTCTGGAAAGGTGACAGTGAAGAAGTGGGTTTGGGTGTACAACAAGATGTATTTATCACTATCCCTCGTGGCAGAAGCGACGCGCTCGATGCTCAGTTAAATGTAGATGAAGTGCTAATTGCCCCGATTACTGCTGACCAAGAACACGGCGAATTAGTGGTTAGTTTGGCTGGCGAAGAAAAATTGCGGGTGCCACTTGTGGCACTTCAAGCGGTTGAAGAGGGCGGTATTTTGAAGCGCCTTTGGGACAGCATCGTTTTGTTTTTTGTGAACCTGATTTCCTGATTAGTTAATAGTGCGCGGGGTTAGCCCGCGCGAGTTGTATTATGAATAAATTTACGGTCACTGAGTCTAGCGAAGCCGAAACTGGCAAGCCGATATTGGAGTTTCCCTGCGAATACCCCATAAAAGTCATTGGCGTTGCTGGCCAAAATTTGCGACAGCGCGTGATTGAAATAATGCGTGCTAACGCTGGCGATATCGATGAGTCACAGATTAGCGAGCGTGAAAGTAGTGAAGGTCGATTCTTGTCGATCACCGTTGTCATTACCGCGACGGGTAAGCCCCAGCTCGATACCATATTCGCTGAATTAAAAGCGACTGGCTTGGTTAAAATGGTTCTCTAATGAGCAGACCAGATACGCTATGGCTGCGCAAGTTGGGTCGCCAATCTTATCAGCCGGTATGGCGTGCAATGCAGTACTACACCGATGTTCGCGACGCACAAAGTCCTGATGAATTGTGGTTTGTAGAGCATGATCCGGTGTTTACCCAAGGTCAGGCGGGAAAAGCAGAGCATATCCTGATGCCTGGCGATATCCCTGTTGTTCAAGTAGATAGAGGCGGGCAGGTTACCTATCACGGCCCTGGGCAATTAGTAGGCTATGTTTTGGTGGATTTGCGTCGATTGGGTATGGGAATTCGCGAGCTGGTGACGGCGATAGAAAATAGTATTGTCACCGTTTTGGGGCAATTGGGTATTCCAGCTCACCCTCGTCCCGACGCCCCTGGGGTGTATGTTGAAAATGGTGCTAAAATAGCGCAATTGGGCCTAAGGGTGAGGCGTGGCAGTACGTTTCACGGATTGAGCTTGAATATTGATATGGATCTAAGCGTTTTCCAGCGTATAAATCCCTGCGGTCATCAGGGTATGGAGGTGACTGATATTCGCCATCAAAGTGATGTTGAGTTACCTTCGCAGGACGAACTTACCGGTATGCTGAGCGCGGAATTGGCGAGCTTACTGGGCTATTTACATTGTCGGGAAGTGAGTGAGCACTGCTTGCCTGACACTTTGGGGGTTTCATGAAATCTGAAAGTGACGGTGCCGTTGGCATCGTGTCTAAAGCCGCAGCTAAAAAAGTAGTGCAAGGCGAGAAGTTACGTGGTGCCGAAAAAGTAGCGCGTATTCCAATTAAAGTCATACCGACTGTTGAGTTGCCAGCAAAGCCGTCGTGGATTCGGGTCAAGATGTCGACGGGACCTGAAGTTACTCGTATTAAAAGTATACTTCGTAAACACAAGCTCGCGTCGGTTTGTGAAGAAGCGGCCTGCCCTAATTTGGGTGAGTGTTTCAGTGGTGGCACAGCAACATTCATGATCATGGGTGAAATCTGTACTCGTCGCTGCCCATTTTGTGATGTCGCCCACGGCCGTCCCAATGCCCTAGATGAAAATGAGCCGCGCGAGCTGGCAGAAGCTATTGCCGAAATGAAGTTGAAGTACGTGGTGGTAACCTCTGTTGATCGCGATGATTTACGCGATGGCGGCGCCCAGCATTTTGCCGACTGTATTCGCGAGACTCGAGCGCGTAGCCCGGAGATTCGAATTGAGGTTCTAGTGCCAGATTTTCGCGGCAGAATGGACGTCGCGCTCGATATTTTAGAAAAAGAAGCGCCAGATGTGTTTAACCATAATCTTGAGTCGGTGCCGAGTTTGTATAAAAAAATTCGCCCAGGTTCGGATTACCAATGGTCTTTGGATCTGCTCAAAAAATACAAAGAGCGTCGCCCTGATGTATTGACCAAATCAGGCTTGATGTTGGGCTTAGGAGAGACCGCTGAGGAGCTTATTCAAGTCATGAAAGACATGCGCGCGCATGATATTGATATGATAACGATGGGGCAATATTTACAGCCCAGTCGCGACCATTTGGCGGTGGAGAGATTTGTGACACCAGAAGAGTTCGATGAATTTGGTCGTATTGCCAAGGAGCTTGGGTTTAAAAGCGTTGCCAGCGGCCCTCTGGTTCGCTCATCCTATCACGCCGACAAGCAAGTGGATTTAAGCTTGCTCAAATCTATGTAAGTTATCACTTTCATTACTTGATTATGAGGGTTGTTCTGCTTAACTACTTGAGCGCAGCCCTGTAAACCTTTATTGAGTAATTCTCCAGTTTTAGGCCTACAGCCTATCCCAGTGTGAGGTAGCATGCCTGAAGTGAAAAAAGCCCCTTTAGTCTTAATTAGCGGTGCGTCTCAGGGCATAGGTGCCGCTATTGCCCGGTGTTTTGCAAACGCAGACTTTCCTGTTCGTTTGGCCTTGGTTGCGCGAAATAAAGATACCTTGGATAAGGTTGCCGCCGAATGTCATGCCGCTGTCGAGGTTCGCAGTTATTCCGTTGATGTTAGCGATGAGCAGCAAGTAGAGGAATTGTTCACGGCGCTAGCGCGGGATATGGGCGATGTTAGCGTCTTAATTAATAACGCAGGATCTTGGCATGGCGCAGCTGTGCAGGATATGACGGTGGTTGATTTCGACCGCGTGATAGCGGTGAATTTGCGTAGCACATTTCTTATGAGTCGCATGGTGTTGCCTAGTATGTTGGCAAACAAGAAGGGCGATATATTTAATATGTCATCGACTGCTGGGCTTGAGGGCTACGCCAATGTTTCCGCCTATTGCGCGGCTAAACACGCGGTGAGTGGGTTTAGTAAAGCACTGCGTGAAGAGGTGCGTGGCGAAGGTATTCGGGTCTCTTGTATTTCCCCTGGGCCAACTTGTTCGCCATCGTGGCATGGGTCGGGTGTTGGTCAAGACCGCTTAATGCCCGCGGAAGATGTCGCTCGCGCTTTTTTAGATATTTACCGCTTAGACCGCAATGTTGTTGTTGAAGATATCGTTTTGCGGCCACAAGCGGGACACATTAGTAGTTAACATTAGTAGTTAATCAAGGCGTCCTGTTTCATCGTCGCTGCTCGCTCTTCGCCTAAATAGCGCTCGATGAAGTAATGCACTGCATAGAGTAGTGGCGTCATCAAAATTGCCATCGAAAACTTGTAGATATAATTTACAACACCGATCGCTAAAACCAGTTGCAAGCTCCAGTCTGCACCAATGTAAAAGGCGATGAATAACACGATAAAACTATCGATGAGTTGACTGACTAAGGTCGAACCCGTTGCGCGGAGCCATATCATGCTCTCGCCGGTGAGTTGTTTCACTTTTTGGAAGACCGTTATATCGATAATCTGTCCCACCAAAAATGCAAGGAGTGAGCCGATGATAATCCAAAGCCCCTGCCCAAAAACTAGCCGAAAGGCGGCGTCGTAATTGCCAACTTGGCTGCGGAGCATCTCTTGCTCGTCCATTGGTAGTGCGGGGTTGATATGCGACTGCGGCCAAAAATCTGCCGGGGTGAGATGTATGCCGACAAAGACCATGGCAAAGGCGTACACAATAAGTCCGACGGTTAAGTAGGAGAGTAACTGAACCCCTCGCTTACCGTAGTACTCGTTAATTAAGTCTGTTAATACGAAAACAAATGGCCAGAGTAATACGCCAGTGGTTAAGTTAAAGGAGAGCCCGTCAATGCCCAAAATATTGAGGTCCAGTGGCGCAATGCCTAGGCTGTTCTCTAAAGAGAATATCTTTACACCGATCAATTCCGCCAAAATAGCGTTGGCGACAAAAAAGCCGCCAAGCACAATGAACAGTTTGCTCGCCTTATCCGTAAGTATATTTTTCAGCAAGCCTATCTCCTGAATTTAAGTAACGGCGCGCCTGTAAATCAGCTTTAGTGCGTGATGTGTTAGTGCTAAAGCGCTAAATAAAGCGCATCGATAAGTCGATGGCCTGTGCGTGTTTGGTCAAAGCCCCAATTGAAATAAAGTCTACGCCGGTCTCTGCAATTGCAGCCAATGTTTGGGTGCTGACGTTGCCAGAGGCCTCGAGCTTAGCTCGCCCTGCGGTGATAGCGACACCCTCGCGCATGTCCTCGAGGCTAAAATTATCGAGCATGATAATATCAGCGTTTGCCTCAAGCGCTGTATTGAGTTCACTTAGGTTTTCTACTTCAACCTCCACGGGTTTTAGTGGTGCTATATCGTGAGCAGCGTTGATTGCGGCTGCGATGCCGCCGCAGGCGGCAATGTGGTTCTCTTTGATCAGAAAGGCGTCGTAGAGGCCGATTCGATGATTGTGGCAGCCGCCACAGGTCACGGCGTATTTTTGCGCCGTACGCAAGCCTGGTATGGTTTTGCGAGTATCTAGCAGGCGAACATTGGTGTGGGCGACTAAATCGGCGTAGTGTTTGCAAACTGTCGCTGTGCCGGAGAGCAGTTGTAAAAAGTTGAGCGCGGTGCGCTCGCCGGTGAGTAGCGAGCGGGCTGGCCCAGTTAACTCAAACAAAACGCTATCGGCGGCGACGTAGTCGCCGTCGGCGATATGCCACGTAATTGTGACAGAGTTATCAGTTTGCTGAAAAACTTCGTTCACCCAGTTTACCCCGCAAATGACCGCCGATTCACGGGTGATTATGCGGGCACTAGCACTGTGATCAGCGGGTATTAACTGGGCGGTAATATCGCCGCTACCAATGTCTTCGGCGAGCGCGAAACGCACGGTTTCCGTGATGTCGCGCTGCAATGCATCTGAGAATTGCATGGTGGATTTCCAAGCGGGTTAGTGAATAAAGATGGCTGGGGAGTATTCTATCAGCACGGGCCGAGTTGTGCGCCTTTAAGCGACGGTTTCTCAGTCGTCGTAAGTAGTTCTAGCAATGGTTGTGTGAAGACTTTTTAAAGTATAACTATAGGATGCTTGGCGTTGAGCAAAAGTTACGATAACTTATGCTAATATCCAATCGGTTTCCCATAACAAGCAATACAAGAACAACAGGAAATTATGACTGATTCTTCCTTCAAAGTAGTGGATCTGAATACACGGCGTGAGCCGCTTGTATCGTCAGCGCCATTGCCAGGCGCCCTAGTGGCTATTCGCGATAAGGCGAGTGGCTTCTTAAAGGGGCGGATGGAAGTATTCCTAGACGAGGTAGATGATAGCTTATTTGAGCTTGCTGACGAGGCGAGCAATGCTCGTGAGCAGCATTTGTACTTTGATGCTATGCGAGAAATTAGAGTTAATCGCAAGGGTATTGAAAAGCGTTTTTCGGAAGCGTTTATCAATGCGTTTGCCGCCATGGTGTCGAATGACCATATTGCCTCATCACTGGAGCTAGGGCAGGCGAAGCTAAAGCTGCTGGAGTCAGAGGCGCTTGAAGAGCTGGTTGCGCTTGAGGGCATGGCAAATAAGGCGGAGCGCCGTTTTCTTCATGAAGTGTGGATTTTATGTACCGCTTGGCAGCACGTAGTAAGCGGTCCGGTAGTGGCGGCCAAAGAGTTACCCATTGGGCCGGCGAAAATCGCAGCGGCGTTTGGTATTGCCTGTAAATCGCTAGAAATCGATATAAAGGCTAAGTTACTTCTCTTCAAGTTGTTTGATACTCATGTCGTTGCCGCTTATGGTGAGCTCTATCAGTTGCTCGTCCCAGTTCTTGACGCGCAGGGTTTACCGCTAGAGCATCTGGAGAAGAAATCAGCAAACCCGTCGACGAAGACGGTAAAAGAAACAAGCGAGTTACCGACAGGTAGCGAGCAAAATGCGCCGCAACATAATTCGCAATCCACAGAGATGGTGACGCGCCTATTTGATGCGCTAGATAGCTTGATTGGCAAGGTAGAATATAATGCCGCAGGAGCTAAAACGGCGCTGTCAAAGCCCTCGTTTATGGTGGCATTACAAGAAATGCAGCATGAGCAGTTTACTCAGCTCAATGTAGCAGGCCCAGCTGGTAGTAATGGACAAGCTGATTTTCATGTCATGGCGCAGAAATTAATCGCTCGCTTGCAACAGGTTAATTGGGTTGCCCATACTGACGTGTCGGCACTGTCCTATCAGCGCGACCAAGATACAATCAATTTCGTCGGTGCCTTGTTCCAGTTTATTCTTGACGGGGATGGCTTGGCAGAGTCTTTGAAAGGACTGATTGCGCGCTTACAGATCCCCGTGCTGAAAATGGCGATGTTAGATAAGGGCTTTTTTAGCCACGATGAACATCCTGCCCGTAAATTATTAAGTGCTTTGGTTAGTGCCGGTATTGGCTGGTCGCCAGTGGCGGGAGTAGACCGAGACCCTCTGTATAAAAAAACCGAAGAAGTGGTCATGCGCGTTTTGCGTGATTTTGGCGTTGATACTCAGGTCTTTGTCGATGCGTATCAAGATTTCTCTGCATTTAATGAAAAGGCAAAGCGTCGCGCGGAGTTGGTTGCTCGCAGAACTGTTGACGCAGAAGACGGAAAAGCGGCTGCCGAAAATGCACGTATGTACATTGCCGCTATTTTGGAGCACAAGCTGGGTGGTGTTGATTGCCCACCGGTGGTTACCAAGATTCTGCAACTTGGGTGGAGCAAAGTGCTGTTCCTAAGTTATATCCAGCATGGCAAAGATAGTGAGCGTTTTAGTGAAGACGCTGGACTGATTGATCGCTTGCTGTGGAGTGTTCTGCCCTCTGAAGAGGAAGGTCACCGCAACGAGCTGATTGCCGCGCTGCCAGTTTTAGTGGAAACCTTACGTTTGGGTTTTACCCGAGTGTCATTAAATTCATTTGAGACAGATCGTTGGTTTGAGCAATTAGAGCGGCTGCATCTTGCTAAGCTTAGTCGCAAAGCAGCAGTTGTTCGTCGACTGCCACAGGCGGTTGAGACTCCTGCCGTGCCGGTAAATACGTCGGCTGATTTACATCAGAATCTTGGCGATGCTGAGTCAAATACTGCCCATACAGAAAACGCTGAGAGTACTGAGGAAGTAAATTTAGCGGATCTAGACGCCTCCTTAGCTGAAAGCCTTGGTGATGACTCTTCCTGGCCGGAGCCAAAGGCTTATTCCGTTCCTTTGAATTCCAATACAACACATACTCAAGATTATGACAGCAGCGCTCCTGATAAGGACGCCCTTAATAGCCGTATTCAAACCTTGAGAGTCGGCAATTGGGTTGATTTTCGTCAAGATGATGGACGAATGCTACGCTGTCGACTAGCTGCGGTTATCAACGGGATCGGCAAGTATATTTTTGTCAACCGCTCGGGTATTAAGGTTGCTGAACTTAATCGCGAGGAACTTCAAGCAGCTTTACTCGACGACACCGTTGCGCTTATTGAAGATGATCACCTGTTTGATCGCGCATTAGAGTCGGTGATCAGTAATTTGCGAGATATGAAAGACAAACCGCTCAAGTAGTTAATTCATCACCAAGCCGTGAAAAAAACCTTCAAGCGGAATTTAAAAGCACTGTTTGCCATTTTCTAGCTGCGTATTTGCGCCGTGCTAACAAGGTCCGCCAGCGTCAACCCACACCCTTAATGCTTCCACAAACGCCGGCTGGCTTAGCGGTGGCGTGGTGCGGTCGCCGCCGGGTGTCCAGCCCCACAACACCAACTCATCTTCGCTCATGTGTTTGAATAAGGCCTCTAAGTTGCGGTTGCCATTTTTGCTAGTGTCTTTTAATACTGCGCAAAGTTCGCTGGGGGAAAGTTCTTCCCAGGCCATACTTAATGGTGCAAGCGCCCAGTGCGGCGCGCCTGGCACTGCGCCATCGACGACATTTTCATCTTGGTGACAGGCGCTGCATTGCAGTGTTGGCGCACCGTGATTATCTTCGCCGCGGACCACTAATTGCGCGTGACGACGACGCTCGTCTCCCTGGCGAGGAAAGTCGGTTTTGGTATGACAATTCAGGCACCTAGGGTGGGTTAGCACCTCAAAAAGTGGCTGAAATAGCGGTGATTGTGCGACCACTTGGCTACTGATAAGACCTGCGGCGATAAGCAGGGAGCAACTTACAATCCGGCGGATGGTATTGGCAAAATTCGGCGGCATAGTCAGCTCCCAGCTTATGCGATTTTAAAATTGCTACGGGTGAGTGGCAGTTCACGAATACGTTCATTCGTCGCCTCGAAAATGGCATTGGCGAGTGCGGGCCCAACGCAGGGCACACCCAGTTCACCAACTCCACCTACTGGATTGCCGCTGTTGACGATAACGGTTTCAATAACCGGTGTTTGGTACATACGCAATACTGGGTAGTCGTCAAAATTACTTTGTTGGACGACGCCGTCCTCAAGTAATATTTCGCCGAATAAAATACTTGAAAGTGCAAAAATAACGGCGGACTCAACCTGCGCAATGACTAAGTCTGGATTTACAGCGGTGCCGCAGTCGACGGCACTCACGACACGATGAACGGTGAGCTCGCGGTTGGCAGATACAGAAACCTCGACTACCTGCGCTACAAAGCTATTCCAGTGTCCCATCACGGCAATGCCCTGACTAATACCGGCATTGTTAAATCCCCAGCCGGCGGCGTCTGCAACAGCGTCTAGCACCGCGCGATGGCGAGGTTTTTCTGAGAGCAAATCGCGGCGGAAGTTATAGGGGTTTTTGCCCACCTTCATAGCGAGCTCGTCTATAAAGGTTTCCTGCGCAAACACGTCTGAAAACTTATTGACCGAGCGCATCCACAGTGCGGGCATGGAGAGGTTGACGGTGAGGTGGGCGTCCATCAGTACATTGTCGATCTTATAGGGCATACCCGTTTCAAAATCGGTGAGTTCTTTTAGCGGTGGTAGTGTGAAATCCGCCAAACTGTCGAGGAGGTTTTCAGCATACAGTAAGGCGGTAACGTCTTGGGTCACCGAGCGATGCGTCCACGCGCTGATATTATTCGCACTGTCTATGGAGGCGGAGACTCTGACCGCAGCCGCGGGGCGATAGAAGCCACCTTTCATGTCGTCCTCTCTGGTCCATATTACTTTCACCGGTTGGCGCACTTCCTTGGCGACCGCGCACGCGTCGCGAACGAAATCGGCAAGAGGGTTGCCTCTGCGACCGAAGCCGCCGCCCGAGGGCATCATGTGGAAGGTAATTTGATCTGGCAGCAAGCCGAGTATTAGACCCGCAAATATTTTGTCTAAGGTGGCAGATTGAGTGCCGGTCCAAATTTCTGCGCTGCTACCGTCGTAGTCGACCACTACATTTAAGGGTTCCATCGCCGCGTGGGCCATGAAAGGGAAATAATAGTCGGCACTGAGTGTTTCGCTGGCTAAAGTTTGTGCAAGTAATACGAGGCCATCGGTTCGAATTGGCAGGCCGGGAAGATTTAAGCGGAGATTGTAAGCATTGCGCTGTGTGTCTGAGTCTGTGCGACCAGCAAGTAGCTCGTTCCATTGCACGATAAGTGCCTTGCGCCCCTTGTCGGCGGACCAAAAATCGTCGGCGACAACCGCAACCCCGCCAAGGATAGTGTGAACACTGCGGACGCCGGGTACGGCAAGTGCAGCGTTGTCATCGACATTTAAGGCTTGGCCATTGAAGCGTGGTGGCCTTGCTATAACGGCGGTGAGCATATTGGGAATATCAACATCCATACCGTAGCGAAAGCTGCCATTGGTTTTGTCGGCTGCGTCCAGGCGCTGCGGTGAGCTACCGATAATGCGATAGGCAGCGGGATCTTTTAGGGGTGGATTGTTGGGGATGGGCTCTTCTGCTGCGACGCTCGACAGTTCGCCATAGCTCGCGCGGCGGCCACCAATATCGTCAATAACGAAGCTTGCCTCGGTACGCAGGGTGTCTGCCTCTACCCCCCAGCGTTTCGCCGCGGCATTGATTAACATTTGGCGCACCGTCGCGCCGACGCTGCGCTGACCTTGAAAATAGCCGCGAATCGCAGAGCTGGCAACGGTGAATTGCAAAAGATTTTGAAAGTAAGGATTGTTGAAGTTGGCGGCGACCGGCGACATTTCTGCCGTCACCTGACTCCAGTCAGCGTCAAGTTCTTCCGCGACAATCATCGGTATCGAGGTCAGTGCGCCTTGACCTATTTCACTCGCTCCGACCAATACGGTAATTTTATTGTCGGTGCTAATTCGCATAAATTCGCCGACCTGAAACGCGTCGGCAGGTGTTACTGGTGTGCCGCCGCCATTATCGCCCGGGTCACTGGGGTCATTGCTGCGAGAGCTTGAACCACCGCCTCCGCAGGCAACGAGTAATCCGCCGCCGGCGAGGACACTAACGCGAATGAAATCTCTGCGCGATATCTTGTCTAATTCTGTCATTCCAGCAACCCCTATAATTGTTCAGCGGCAATTTTATGAATGGCCTTGCGAATGCGGGGGTAGGTGCCGCATCGACAAATATTGCCTGACATCGCTTTGTCTATGTCTTGATCGCTGGGGGATACGTTATTTTTTAAAAGGGCAGTGGCGGCCATAATTTGCCCAGACTGACAATAGCCGCACTGGGGAACGTTTAATGTTTGCCAAGTTTGTTGAACGAGACTGCCGATGTGCTCATTGTTGATATCTTCAATGGTCCTAATCTGCTTGTTGCCAACGGCGCTAATGGGCATAACACAGGAGCGGGTTGGCTGACCGTCGACGTGTACTGTACATGAACCACAGAGGGCTTGGCCGCAGCCGTATTTCGTTCCCGTGAGCTTTAGGCTTTCTCTGAGCACCCAGAGTAAGGGCTTGTCTTCGCTGGCATCGACGGTGTGTTCTACACCGTTTACACGGATGGTAAACATGTTGGCTCCCGCCCCTGAAGAAGGGGTGAATTTTTATTGTGTGTTGAGCCCAGCACATAGCTCTGTGTCAGTCGGTTGTTGCTTTGACTGAATCCTGATTTGCTATAGCTCCTGATTCTGCAGGGCGGTGTTACTTATGTATTGACGCTAAAATTAACGCTCTAACGCATCGTGTTATTTGTGTTATGGCAAAGTAACAGTTGATGTTGTACGTGTAAACACTGGAGCTAGATCAAGTTTTGTGTATGTGCGCCACTCTACTAATACGGCAGGCGTAATGGTGGTTCTTGCATCAAGGAAAGCTGCTCACGTAATTGCAGGATATGTTCGCCCCAGTAACGTTCCGTATTGAACCACGGGAAAGCCTTGGGAAAGGCTGGGTCTTGCCAGCGACGCGTTAGCCACGCTGCATGATGCATGATTCTTAAACTGCGCAGTGCTTCGATGAGCCCTAGTTCACGGGGGTTAAAGTCATAGAATTCTTGATAGCCTTCCACCAACTCCATAATGGCGCGCTGTTGACTATCTTGTTCGCCAGAAAGAAACATCCATAAATCTTGAATGGCCGGCGCCATGCGACTGTCGTCAAAATCCACCAGCCATGTTTCGTCGCCGCGCGATAAAATATTGCCGACGTGACCATCGCCGTGGGTGCGGATATAGCTGGGATTAATTTCAGCGACCCGTTGGCGAACGTGACGGAGCAGGTCTTCGCTAATTGTTGCATAAGATTCCCGCAGGCTGTCGGGAATTACATCTATCAAAATATCGCGACGACTGTCGTCGCCAAAACTAACCACATCCAGTTTGGGCCGATATTGATATGGTGTGCTGGCACCTACCAGATGTAAGCGCCCGAAAAGGCGCCCTAATTGAAAAAGGTTGTCCATATCGTCGAGTGCTGGCGCGTGTCCACCGCGGCGAGGATAAATGGCGAATCGGTAGCCTTCAAAGCGAAATAAACTGTCGCCGGCGGCGTTTTGCCAAGGTGGTATAACCGGGATGTCGGTATCTGCTAACTGCTGTGTAAATTGGTGCTCTTCTAAAATCTGCTCGTCACTCCAACGCTCTGGACGATAGAACTTGATGACGATTGGTTCTTGATCGTCTAGGCCAAATTGATAGACGCGATTCTCATAACTATTGAGTGCAAAAACACGTAGATCGCTGACATAGCCAAGGCTTTCCACTGCGTCAATGACTCGATCAGGATTCAGATTGGTGAAGTCGATTTGTTCGAGTGTGTTCATGTTGCAGTCCCGTATTCATTAATTAAGGCGACAGTTTTTATCTGCGCAAAGACGTGCTGACCTTGCTGTAGTTGAAGGCGATCACAGGATTTACGGGTAATGTGGGCTAATAAATATTGCTCGTTTAGTTGTAGGCGAATGGTGACTTGCGCACTCGAAGGCGGTGATGTTGCTTGTTCAATCGTGTCAATTTTGCACGGTAGAATATTCATAATACTGCTTTGCTGAGGGGCCTCTAGCGCAATGCTGACGTCCCTCGCCGCGACGAATAGGCGCAGTTGCTGGCCGCTTTCCGCGCTCACTTGTTTGATAGTAAGTTGGTGTTGAGTATCAATGGTGAGCGTGCTGAGTTGGTATTCCGGATCGTGCCCATGCAATTGTGCGTTGATTACGGCGCCAGCGCCCTGCTGCTTGCTGAGAGGTAGGTCGAGTCGGGTGCTCAGGGTGATCAGATCGCCCTCGGCGATGAGTTGCCCAGACTCCATCAGTAGAACGTGATCAGCGAGTCGGCTAATCTCATGAAAGCTGTGGCTCACATACAAAATGGGGATGGCGAGATGTCTGGCTAGCCGCTGCAGGATGACGACCATTTGTTCCCGTGCACTATCATGTAGACCGGTGAGGGGTTCATCCATCAGTAGAAGCTGGGGGTGGCGCAGCAGTGCGCGCGCGATAGCAACACGTTTGCGTTCGCCGCCAGAAAGATTGTCAATGGCGCGATCTAGTAATTGCGTGATTTCTAGCCAGTCGCACAGCTCCTCGATTGACGGTCCCGCCTCACTGAATCGCCGCTTGAAGGCATACTCTAAATTTCCGCGTACCTTAAGATGTGGAAACAACTGCGCGTCTTGAAAGACGATACCAATGCCGCGTTGCTCGGGTTTGAGAATAGTCATTTCGGTTTGCCAGTCGTCACCGGCAAATTGCACCATGCCATTCGGCGCGATATCTAGCCCAGCAATACAGCGCAGCAAGGTGGTTTTACCGCTGCCACTGGGACCGCAAATGGCGGTAATACCGCTGGTGGGCAGGGCGGTATCTATGTTGAGAGAAAACTCACCGCGTTCCATGTGCAGGGATAATAGGAGGCTCATTGTATGCCGCCGTCAGATTTCGCGAGCGGAGTGAGCCCACGATAGCTGTTAGCTAAGTAGACGATACTCAGGGTGATGACTGAAAAGGCGATAAGTCCGCCGGCCAGCCAGTGCGCGGTTTGGTATTGTAGGGACTCGACTCGTTCGTATAGAGCAATAGACAGTACTTGGGTCTGGCCCGGTATATTGCCGCCGATCATGAGTACCACACCAAACTCGCCAACCGTGTGAGCAAATCCTAAGGTGCTGGCCACTAAAAAATTACTGCGGCAGAGGGGCAAAATAACGCTAAGGAAGCGATCGATTGGCCCAGCGCCTAGACTGGCTGCGGTTTCAATTAATGGTTTGGGGAGTTGTTGAAAACCGCTTTGTAGTGGCTGCACGACAAAAGGCAGTGAGTAAATGACAGAAGCAATTACCAAGGCACTAAAACTAAACGCGAGGGTGTTGCCGCTGAGTAGTTGCCATAGCTGGCCTACGGCGGAGTCTGGAGCAAAGGCGATTAGTAAATAAAAGCCCAGAACCGTCGGTGGTAGCACTAAAGGTAGGGCAATGATGGCCTCTAATACCGGCTTAATTCTAATGCGTGTGTGGGCAAGCCACCACGCCAGTGGTGTGCTTACGACGAGTAAAATTAGAGTGGTAACGCCAGCCAGCTTAAGGGTGAGGGCGACCGCTAGCCAATCATTGTGGCTCACGTTGATGCTCGCACAGTGCGTCGGAGTAGTGGGCGAAACATATTGTGTCCTCCGTCGGCGATGTATGGTGTTACGGCGTGCGTGCTAGACACCAAATGTCGACTTGCTTAGCGCCGTTGCGCGCCAGTATAGCGGCCATGGTATTGGCTGTCGCGGTTGTTGTAACGACATCGTCAATCACGGCGAGGTGTTTGCCTTTAATGTCGTAGGCGCTGTTGAAGGAGAAGGCTTGGCGTAGATTTTTACGACGCGCTGCGGCGCTTAAGCCTTGCTGTGAATGGCTGGCACGGGGGTGGTTAACAGCGTGATAGATAGGGATGTTAAGTGCGCTACCCAGGTCTTTTGCGATGAGTAAAGATTGATTGAACCCCCGTGATATTCTTCGCCGCCAGTGCATTGGCACCGGAACTAAAGCATCGGGCACGGCATCTAGCTGGTCTTGGCAATGCTTTAGCCACAGTGCACTTAATATCGCGCCATAGTGGAGCTGATTTTGATGCTTAAAGCCGGCGATTAGGCGATCAACGGGGAATCCGTATGACAGTGCACAGTAGCAGTGTGTGAACACCGGCGGTTTCCGTAAACAGCGCCCACACTGTGTATCGCGATAATTTTCAGGCAGTGGCAGGGCGCAGCGCGCACAATAAGTCGCTAGCCAAGGTAGGTCGTTTTGACAGTGCTGGCAGAGGTCTAGGTCCCGCAGGCTGTGGCTTTGGCATAAAATGCAGCGGCCAGAAACCACCCGGTAGCTCAATTTGTTTAAATTGACACTTAAAAATCTGTTAACCATAAGCATCCTTGCTGGTTGACAGCTTGCTGTAAGCCTTTATCATTAGGCAATTAAAATGACATCACCTTCTTGCTGGACTTTAACATGACTACCGCCGCATTAACGACAATTCGAACGGACTGGACCAGTGAAGAGGTTCAAGCTTTATTTGCACAGCCATTTAACGATTTGTTGTTTCAGGCGCAGTCGGTGCACCGCGCCAATTTTGATCCTAATACCGTGCAAGTGAGCACACTACTTTCTATTAAGACGGGCGCCTGCCCAGAAGACTGCAAGTACTGCCCGCAAAGTAACCGCTATGACACGGGGCTTGAGAAAGAAAAGCTCATGGAGGTCGAAAAAGTGTTGGCTGAGGCTCGCGCAGCTAAAGCCTCTGGTACCACTCGTTTCTGTATGGGCGCTGCGTGGCGTTCGCCGAAGAAGAAAGATATGCCCTACGTAACCGCGATGGTTAAGGGTGTGAAAGAGATGGGCTTAGAAACCTGTATGACGCTGGGTATGTTGACCGGTGATCAGGCCGCTGAGCTTGCCGATGCCGGCTTGGATTATTACAACCATAACCTCGATACCTCACCAGAGTTTTACGGTGACATTATTACCACCCGAACTTATCAAGATCGCTTGGGAACCTTGGCAAATGTGCGGGACGCCGGTATTAAGGTTTGTAGCGGCGGGATTGTCGGTATGGGTGAGTCGATCAAAGATCGCGCCGGGTTGTTATTGCAGCTAGCGAACTTGCCAGTGCAGCCCGAAAGCGTACCGATCAATATGTTGGTGAAGGTCGAAGGCACGCCGATGGCGGATGTTGCCGATTTAGACCCCTTCGATTTTATCCGCACGATCGCGGTGGCGCGGATCATGATGCCGCAATCTCATGTGCGTCTGTCTGCGGGTCGCGAATCGATGAACGAGGAAATGCATGCCCTGGCGTATTTTGCCGGTGCCAACTCCATTTTCTACGGTGAAAAGTTATTGACCACACCGAATCCCAAAGCCAATAAAGACATGGAGCTGTTTGGTCGTTTAGGCATAAAGCCCGAGGAGCGCCATGTTGAGCGTGACGACGACGCGCAAAGTGAGGCATTGCTGGGTGCGGTAGCGCAGGTTCAGAACGACCGCTTTTTCTACGACGCAACTGCATAACCGTCGGCGGTTGATTCAATCATGATGACTGAAGCTCTGCAGCGTCGGCTTGCGGAGCGCCACCAACAATCCCGTTATCGAAAACGCCGTGTGCTGGAATCGGCGCAGGGCCCGCGGGTGCGGGTTGATGGCCGCGATTTCCTGTTGTTCTGTAGCAACGATTACCTCGGTTTAGCGAATCACCCGCAATTGATCACGGCAATGCAGCTTGCCAGTAGTGAGTATGGTGTCGGTGGTGGCGCATCACATTTAGTCTGCGGTCACTCTGCGCTTCATCATCGTCTAGAAGAGCGACTTGCTGAGATTACCGGCCGAGATCGCGCTTTGTTATTTTCCACCGGATATATGGCTAACCTCGGTGCCGTCACCGCATTGGTAGGTAAAGGCGATCATATTTTAGAAGATCGTTTAAATCATGCCTCCTTGCTTGATGCTGGGTTATTGAGTGGTGCCAAATTTCAGCGCTTTCGCCACAACGATTTAGCAGATCTCGAACGCCGCCTGCAAAAGCTACCCGCCGAGGGCCTGCGTCTGATAGTTGTCGACGCGGTGTTCAGCATGGATGGCGATATGGCACCTTTGTCTGACTTAGCCGCGTTAGCGCAGAAATACAATGCATGCTTGATGGCTGATGACGCCCACGGTTTTGGGGTGCTTGGTAAGACAGGTGCTGGTAGCAGTGAGTTATTCGGTTTGAATCAAGAGCAGTTGCCAATATTGATGGGCACCTTGGGGAAAGGGATTGGCAGCTATGGTGCTTTTATTGCCGGTAGCGAGTTATTGATTGAAAGTTTGATCCAGTTTGCCCGCCCCTATATTTACACCACCGCCATGCCGCCGGCGGTTGCCGCAGCAAGCGTAGCGAGCCTGGAGTTGCTGGCAACTGAATCTTGGCGCCGGGATCATTTACAGCACTTGATAGCGAGATTTAAGAGTGGCGCCGCAAAAATGGCGCTGCCTTTAATGGCGTCGAATACGGCAATCCAGCCATTGTTGGTGGGAGAAGAGTCCCTCGCCATGGCAATAAGCGCAAACTTGGAAGCAGAGGGTATTTTGGTATCCGCCATTCGTCCACCAACCGTGGCGGTGGGTCAGTCTCGTCTTCGCATTACAATTACTGCGGCACACACGGATGCGGATGTTGATGCATTGCTTGAGGCATTACATCGTGTGGTTCCCGCAGGATTGCGTGTTGCGACATTATGACGGTGATTTATCGTGAGCATCTTGCGGCCTACCGCAGTGGCGCAGCAGAGCTAGTTTTGCTGCATGGCTGGGCTAGCGACTCAGACGTTTGGCGAAGCGTCATTCCCGCCTTACGTCGGCATTTTCATATAACGTTAATTGATTTGCCGGGCTTTGGTCGAAGCGAAATCTGTCAAGTTGATACCGACGTGAAGTCTATTGTTGAGCAGCTTCTGTCAGTGCTTCCTGAGCGGGCTATTTATTGCGGTTGGTCACTGGGCGGTATGTTTGCAACGGCAATCGCTGCGGCCCATCCAGAGCGCGTCAGTGCGTTAATCACGGTGGCAAGTAATGCTGTATTTGTCGCAGATGACAGCTGGCCGGCGGCGATGCCGCGCGAAGATTTTTTAAACTTTAAATCGGCTATTGAAAAAAATATGGCAAAGGGCCTTCGGCGTTTTGCTTTGCTACAACTCCACGGCGACAAGCGTACTGAGTCAGTGCAAGCAGTGGTGAATCGTCTAGCACCGCAGCAAAATTCAGCCGGCCTACTGCAGGGGCTTAAGTATTTAAGTGATATCGATAATCGCTTGGCTTTAACGTCAGTGGTAGCTCCGGTGTTACATGTGCTGGGTTCGAATGATGCGATTGTGCCGATTGAATGCGCAGCTTTAATTGCGAGGCACTATCCGAATCACGACTGTGAGGTCATGCGCGGTTGTGGTCATATTCCGTTCTTGTCTTTGCCAGAGAAGTTCCTCGAAATCCTCCTAAATTTTGTGAATGACAAGGGGCTGCTAAATCAGCACACGCCTTACCTATTAGATAAATCCGACGTTGGTCGCTCCTTTAGTCGTGCTGCCTCGAGTTACGATGGTGCGGCCCTGCTTCAGCGCCGTATTGCCGATAGATTGCTTTCCATCTTGCCCGGCTCGGCGGGTGCTTCATTAGTTGATTTGGGTTGTGGAACTGGCTACAGCTTGCCCGCCTTACGTCGATACGTGGGCGAGGGACAGTTAATTGCGGCTGATCTTGCGCCAGGTATGCTTGCCTTTGCAAAGGAGCACGCAGGTGGAGTGGCAAGTACTTGGTTGTGTACTGACGCGGAAGACCTTGCACTAGCCGATAATAGTGTAGGGCAAATTTTTTCGAGTTTAGCCTTGCAGTGGTGCGAGAATTTACCCGCCGTTTACGCCGAGATTGAGCGCGTATTAACGCCCGGAGGTACCGCGGTTATTGCCACGCTGGGGCCAGAAACACTGCACGAGCTGCGCGAGTCGTGGCGTCAGGTTGATTCCTATGCCCACGTGAATCAATTCGCGACGCGATCAGAGCTTGACGATGCTATTCAATATTCTGGGCTGCAAGTGGAGGAGTGGCGAGAGGTAGGTGAGCAAATGGAGTACCAGCGCTTATCTGAGTTAACCCGTGAACTAAAGAATATCGGTGCGCACAATGTAAATAGTCGACGACCAAGCGGTTTAACAAGTCGAGGACGAATTGCGGCATTAACCTCGGCCTACGAGAAATTCAGAATGCCAAATGGGTATTTGCCAGCAACTTATCAAGTCTGGTATTTGCGGTGTAAAAAAATTGGGTAATTGTCGCTATCGCTGCTCACGTTGATCGTTTGCTATCCGCAAATTTGGTGGGCTTTGTTAGATTGTAAGGGTGGCTAAGTAGCTGCCCTTTTTTATGCGTCTATAATACAAACTATTGATGGAATTTGATTGCCTGCAAAAATTAGATTGAGGTGTTCATTGAAAGGGAATATTCGTGCGCTTTTCGTAGGCTGCGCTATGCCGATGACGGTGATGGCCCAAGGTAATATGAACATGCAGGGAATGAGTGGTTTACTCAATATCCCTGATGCCTCCGTGATTGAATACGGTTCCGCCACTGCGGCATGGGATAACCAAGTTGACGGGCGTTTTTCCCGTGACCGCAAGCTCAATGATCAGGGAAATGACTTCAATTTCGCTGCCGGAATTTTTCCTCATATTGAAATTGTAGGGCGAGATGTTGCTGGTCGGTCGACGGCTCGCGGCTCTGATTTGTCTTTCAATTTTAAACTGCAGTTACCTTGGGAGCTGTTGCATGGATTTTCGTTTGCGATTGGCGAGCAAGACTTTGGTGGATCCGTCAATGAGTTCGATACTAAGTACGCGGTGACGACTTGGCAGTACGGTAGTCTCCGTTCGACTATAGGGTATGGGCAATACGATGGTCGCGCAGGTAAAACCCAACGCCTAGATGGGGTTTTTGGCGGCATTGAATATGCTGCGCGTGATTGGCTGAGTGTCATTGTTGAGGATGATGGTCATTCGCTAAATAGTGGTGTGCGTGTGTCAGTGCCGAATGGTGTAATGCCACAGGGATGGAAGGCATCGATGTTGTGGATGCTTTCAGCTAATGAGGGCGTCGACAATCGCCAGGATTGGTACGGTGTTAATTTAAAAATTCCCTTGGGGCAAAAATACCAGCGTCGCTTGCCGATCGATCAGCCAAGGGCTGAGATTGCTTCGGCTTCGAGATTGGTGCGTGAAGAGCAATATGGATTTGATCCAAAATTGGAAACTAAATCTCACCCATCCCAAGTGGATTCCGCAAAAGAAGACGCAGCGATCGGCAAAGCAGCCCAATTAAAGCGGGATCTTATTGCGGCGAGTTTAGAGAAAGTGCGTATTCAGCGCTATGGCAGAGAATGGATTATCGCCTTTGAAAACTTGAGTTATAACAATAATGCAATGGATGCCTTGGCGGTTGCGATAGGTATCGCTGCGACTAATTTGCCAGCGGGCGATCGGTTTTATTTGCAGCTCGAAAAATACGGTATTCCCGTATTTGGTCTAGGTGGAACAGCAGTAGCATGGGGAGAGTTTCTGGATGGTAGCGGCAGTTTTCCGGAATCTATCATGGTCGCGGCGCCCACTAACAGGTTGCGTCGTCGTAGTGGTGGTGGCGGAGTTGTCGCGTCAGCGATGAATGAAGTTAAAGACTATCTCTCGTTTCGGCCAACCGTAATGCTAAGGCCGGTGCTGTCGTCCACTCTGGGAACAGAGTATGGCGTGTTTGATTACTCCTTGGCGGTGAGGACGGACCTAGTTCTGCCGTTGTGGCAGGGTGCAGCATTTAATATTACTAAGGATTGGTCTTTTTTAGAGAGTCAGGATTTTACAAAAGATGGCGTTTTTGGTGGTGTCTTTCGCGAACAGCGCGTTGCAACTGGTGTGAAAGATCGCGTGATTAGCCAAACGTTTCGTTTGGGGCGCGGCTTTACCACTATGATTTCCTATGGTCGGTTTTTCGCCGTTAATGACGGAGCGACTCTGGAAAGTCGCTGGGAGCCAGGTGATGGTCGCCATCGTTTTCGTGTGATCCTCTCCGATTTAGAAGACAAGTACGATCCTAGTATCACGCGGAATGCGCGCTTGGCGTCTTGGCGATATTTTTTTCAGCGTACCAATAGTGAAATTAATCTTACCGCTGGGGAGTTCTATAACGAAGACTCTGGTTATAAAGTGGACTTTACCCAGCACATAGGTGATACCCGCTTGCACCTAATATATAAAAAGTCAGAGGGTAATGCCTTTGCTGGGATTGGTTTTACTATTCCACTAACTCCCCGCAAAGATCTTGGGCGGATTGCGGGTGTTCAGCTGACGGGGGCGCCTAGTTGGCGATACGATGTAACTACAATTTTAGGTGAGCAGGGTAACCGCTTAGTATTTGGTCCGAATATTATTCCCAGTGAATTCTTCAGTCTGCGCAATGGCTATTTTAACGGTGATCGTTTGAGTCCCGCATATATTCGAGCGAACCAGGAGAGATTACGTGAAGCTTGGCAAACATTTGGTCGGGCAAAATAACGTTAAAGCGATATAAATTTACAAGGTTGGAAAATAGCATGTTAAGTAGTCGTCATTTTTTCATTACAGGTACTGACACTGACGTCGGCAAGACTTTAATTGGCTGCGGATTGCTTGTAGCTGCTGCAAATAAAGGCTTGCGCACGCTCGCAGTTAAACCGATCGCGGCGGGTGCAGACAGCACTCCAGAAGGATTGCGAAACCAAGATGCGGTCATGCTAATGGAGGCTATGACCGAGAAAATGTCCTATCAGCAAGTTAATCCGGTACTGCTAGAGCCGCCAATAGCGCCACATATTGCTGCAGAGCAAGTTGGGAGGCGGGTAAGCGTAGCTCAGCTCGCCGGCTTATGTCGTGGTGCGATGATGCAGAGCGCAGATTTTGTGTTGATTGAGGGTGCGGGCGGTTGGCGAGTGCCATTGAATGGTCGCGAGTTATTGTCTGGTTTAGCGGTTGAATTGCAAGCTCCGGTTGTACTTGTGGTGGGTATGAAATTGGGCTGCATCAGTCATGCCCTGCTGACAGTGGATGCGATAAAGGCGGATGGCTTGCGCTTAGCGGGGTGGGTGGCAAATCGAATTGACCCTGATATGTCATGTTTTGAAGAAAATGTCTCAACGCTAAAAGCGCTGATTCCCGCACCCTGTCTTGGTGTGGTGCCCTATTTGGATGGCGACGAGCGGGGTTTCAACAAAGTCGCCGAGTTCTTGGAGGTTTCGATTTTGTGACCTTCGTCTTAGTTGGTCGCTAAAATTGTGTATTCTCATCGCTGTCGCGCTATAACTGTTTCATTAAGCTGCGGGTGAGCTATAAAAACAGGGATAGCTCGCCAAATAGAGAATGTTAGCTCCGTGCCAGCATCGCCTCTTTTGATACCAAAATGAGTGATTGTCTTGTATAAACAATAATCAGATTGATGCCTCAGCCAGTAAAATAGTAACAAATTAGCTATTTTTGCCATTCACCATTAACAGGAGGTTAAATTTGCGTAATACTCTGGCGGTGGGATTCGGGTCAATAAGGGCTTTTACGTATAGCGATCAGTGCGATTTTCACACGAGACGCGGATAAGTAAGCTCAACAATAACGAGGTTTAGGGATGTATAAAGGCATTAGTCTGGCTGCTTCATTTTTGCTTGTTTCAATGATTAGCGCTTTATCAGCACCCGTTTTAGCTGCTGATGATGACCTGTATCCGCATATTTATGTCTTGGGTACCATGACAAACACCGACTCTGATCGGAATGTTGACTCCACTAATAATGGTTGGCAGCTTGGATTTGGTTACCCACTAACCGAGCGTCTATACCTAGAAGGCTTGTATTTTGATAACACTTTCGAAACCGGCGACAACAACGGCAGTGACTTCTATCAGTCGGGCGGTGGTTTAGACCTTCAATACGGTTTCGGTAACAGGGAGCAATTTACTCCCTTTGTGCTTGCGGGTATCGGTGGCGCTGAGAATGACGTTGTGCCCGATGCACTGGATGAAGATTCATTTTATTGGAATGTGGGCGTTGGCTTTGTCGGCCGATTATTCGATCTGCAGTGGCTGCGTTATCGCGGTGAAGCGCGTTACGTGCAAGACGATTATCTTGATGGGCGTTCTGATGTTCGTTTTGGCTTAGGCTTAGAGATTGCCTTAGGTACTGTCCAGCAGAAAAAAGAAGTGGTTGTGGAGAAGGTTGTTTATAAACAAGTTCAGGTTCAGCCGGTCGATACAGACGGTGATCGTGTGGTTGATCAGTATGACGAGTGCCCTAACACCTTGCCAGGGGCGCGGGTAGATGGTCGCGGTTGTGTTATCGAGCAGCAAGTGATCAATATTGCCAACATTACCTTCGAAACTGGCTCATCGCAGCTAACGCCGTTTGGAAAGAATACGCTGATGTCGGCGGTCTCATTTTTGGAAAGCCAGAAAAATGTGAACGTTGAGATTGCAGGACATACCGACAGTGTTGGTAGCGACGCTTTCAATTTAAGTTTATCTCAGAAGCGTGCAGCCTCTGTGAAACAGTTTCTGGTTGACAATGGGATTGCATCTAATCGTTTAGTTGCCAGAGGTTATGGCGAAACATCGCCGATAGCTAGCAATGATACACCCACAGGACGTGCAACAAATCGACGGGTCGAGTTTCGTTTAACGACTCGCTAATCAATAATATCGCTTGAAGGAGCAGGGCATCATGCATTTGCAGAAGTTAGTTGTGGCATTGCTAATAGTAATGGCCACGTCGTTCCAGTTAACCGCGTGTAAGTCAGCCAACGATGGCAAGTCGAGTGCGGCTGCGCCAAGTTCGCAGACAGATACCGATAATGATGGGATTTTAGATTCCGTTGATAACTGTCCTAACCTACCTAATCTCGATCAGCGTGATACTGATTCAGATGGGCAGGGGGATGTATGTGATCCTGACAACGATGGCGACGGTGACTTAGATGCCGACGATAACTGCCCGCTGGTTGCGAATGCCAACCAAAATGATGTTGATAATGACGGTGTTGGTGATGCCTGTGAAGATAGCGATAACGACTCTGTACTAGATATAAATGACAACTGCCCAAGCGCGCCTAATGTCAATCAGCGCGACACCGACTCAGACGGACTAGGTGATGCCTGTGATATTGACGATGACAATGATGGCAAAAACGATGGCGTAGATAACTGTCCACTCGTGTCTAATCCTGGTCAGGAGGACGCTGATACTGACGGTATTGGTGATGCCTGTGAAAACGACACCGATGGCGATGGGGTGGTTAATACATTAGATAATTGTCCCTTAGTATCAAACCCCAGTCAGACCGATACCGATAACGATGGGATAGGTGATCTTTGCGAAGACACTGATTCTGACGGCGTTTTTGATCTGGTCGACAACTGCCCAGCAATTGCAAACCCCAGCCAAGTAGATACCGACGGCGACGGTGTAGGCAACGTTTGTGATAATGATGACGACAACGACACCGTCTTAGATGGTGCCGACAATTGCCCACTAGTTGGTAACCAAAATCAACTTGACTCGGATGCTGACGGTACCGGAGATGCCTGTGAAGCAGATGCGGACGGTGATGGCGTTTTAAATGGTGTCGATAATTGCCCGTTTGTTGCAAATACTAGTCAAGCCGATATTGATGGCGATGGTATTGGTGATGCCTGCGATGACTCTGACGCCGATGGCGTTTTAGATACAGTTGATAACTGCCGCACCACGGCGAATCCTGGCCAACAAGATCTCGATGCAGATGGAATGGGTGATGCCTGCGATACAGATACAGATGGCGATGGTGTTGAAAACGGGGTGGATAACTGCCCACTCGTTATAAATACCAACCAAACCGATTCAGACCTTGATGGTATTGGCGACGCTTGTCAGGACGATGCTGACGGCGATTTGATTGCTGATGTGAATGACAACTGTCCAAATACCTCTAATTTTGATCAAGCAGATACAGTTTCAGCTAATGGCATTGGTGATGCTTGTGATGATTTCGATACCGATGGCTTGGTCGACAATGCAGACAACTGCCCATTAGTTGCTAATCCTAGTCAGGTAGATACCGACGGCGACGGACAGGGTAACGAGTGTGATATCGATGACGATGGCGACGGTGTTTTAGACGATGCCCCAGATAACTGCCCGCTAGTGCCTAACTTAGATCAAGACGATGCCGGTAATAACGGTGTCGGTGATGCCTGTGAAGCTGATAACGATGCTGACAGCGTTTTAGACGATGTTGATAATTGTCCAGCTGTTGCAAATACCGATCAAGCTGACTTTGATGGCGACGGTGTTGGTGACGTATGTGATGCTGACATAGATGGTGACGGCGTTCCGAACGACACTGACAATTGCCCACTTCCTAACCCGGGTCAGGAGGAAGAGAATGGTAATGCGGTAGCGTGTAATCCAACGGTCATTGCAGAAAACTTTGAATGTACTGCGGGTGCACCTGCGGGTTCTTCTGTTGCGGCGATTGAGACTGGTTTGGTTTGTACCATTACCGATATTACTGCGCCTCTGCTAGATGGATGCTCGGTTGTGGCTGCAGATAATGCGATAGATCTCGATTTAGCTTCTTTCGCTATTGTTAATTACGACGTCGGTATTCTTGATGCTCTGCTTGGGGATGGTGGCTTAGGTTTAACAGGTTCACAAACCTTGCAGGTAAACATGTCCGAGGTTATTCCTGGAGGTCAAGTAGCCGGTTTCATTATTAGTATTCCTAACAGCACTGTCGATTTGAGTATTACTCGTCGAATCAGCGTTAAAACCTACTTAAATGGAGTCCAGAATGGTGGTGCGGGTATCGATGAAAACACTGAGATTTCACTACTAGGTCAGGGTGTGATTCGTACCAATGATGCCCTGTTCCCAGCGTTTGACCCGCAAGATCCAGCGTCGTCATTCGATCCCGGTGCGTTTAGCTTCCCTGATCCTAGCGCGTCAAATAATGAAACTAAGTATCTATTGGGCTTTATTGCGCCAAATGACTATGACCGCATAGAGCTGGTAATTGATGCTCAACTGCTTACCGTTGATTTAACAGAAGCGGTGAAAGTGTATGAAACTTGTGTGGCTGCAGCGCCGACAGGCGCCATTGATCCGACAGTACCGGGCAGTGGCGGTGGCGATCCAGCGGCGCAGTTGCAGAGTTTGTTCGAAACTATTGCCGATCCAGATGCTGTTGCCGGCGTCATCGCAATGTTGTCTGAAAACGCACCAGAAGAACTTCAAGTATTACTAGATGCGCTCGGTGAACAACCAAGCCAAGAGCAGCTTGAGGCCTTGTTTGCCATGTTTATTGAGCAAACTCCTGAGCAATTCCAGACCTTTATAGATACATTAGCTGCATTAGCTGAGGGTGGTGAAGGAACACCAGGTCCTGAAGAGTTTATCGCTCTACTTACTGGTTTGGCCGGTGGCGGTGAAGGTACTCCTGGTCCAGAAGAGCTTCTGGCTATTCTAGGCGACCTAGCAGGTGGTGGTGACGGTGCTCCAACGCCAGAGGAATTCATCGCGCTTCTTACCGATTTGGCTGGCGGTGGTGAAGGTACTCCTGGTCCAGAAGAGCTTCTGGCTATTCTGGGTGACCTAGCGGGTGGCGGTGACGGTGCTCCAACTCCAGAGGAATTCATCGCGCTTCTTACCGGTTTGGCCGGTGGTGGTGAGGGTACTCCTGGTCCTGAAGATCTGCTTGCAATCTTGACTGGCTTAGGGGGTGACGAAGGAACCCCAAGTCCAGAAGAGTTTATCGCTCTTTTGACTGGTTTGGCGGGCGGTGGTGAGGGAGCCCCTGATCCGGCGGAGTTCCTTGCTATTCTGTCAGACCTTCCGTTGGGGGATCAAGCTGACGTAATTAGTACATTAACTGAATTGGGTGATCCTACCGCAGTGAGTGAAGCAATTATGGGCATAATCGCTGACCCAACATCGATTGCTGATTTACTTGGTGGCTTGGGAGGCCTTTTCGGTGGCGGCTGAGTTAGTTGAGCGGTAAGTAAGTCGTAATTAAAAACCCCGGTCTTCCGGGGTTTTTTTTGCCTTGGATATCTAACTTCTTGATTTTAAATACCTTTATGAGCATGGCGGCGCAAATGTTCTGGATATATTGACGCCTATGTAATCCAAAATAACTTGCAAGACGTATTAAAATCGCTATAGTTGTCACTGTCAACATTGGTGGGTGTGTAGCAATCTGCCAGATTTTTGTTCATGAGGTCATTATCATGCCGCAATATACAGCTCCACTTCGCGATATTAATTTTGTACTGAAAGATGTACTTAACAGCGACAAACACTTTGCCAGTCTTGCTAGCCGTGAAGAAGTTAGTGAAGACTTGATGGACGCCATTATTTCTGAAGGCGCCAAATTTTCTGAAAATGTACTCTCTCCTTTAAACCAGGTCGGTGACCAGCAGGGTTGTACTTGGTCTGAGTCAGGGGTTACTACGCCAGAAGGTTTTAAAGAGGCCTATCAGCAATATGCCGAAGGCGGTTGGCCGTCGATGACCGCTAATCCCCAATTCGGTGGTCAAGGTTTGCCTAATTCCTTGGGCTTGGTTGTAACTGAAATGGTCAGTTCTGCCTGTTGGGCTTGGGGTATGTATACCGGTTTATCACAGTCGGCCGCGCGCTTGCTTGAGGTTTATGCCAGCGATGAATTGCAAGAAACCTACCTTGAAAAGATGACCAGCGGTACATGGGGCGGCACCATGTGCTTGACGGAATCTCACTGCGGTTCAGATCTCGGTCTTCTAAGAACAAAAGCTGAAATGAATGCAGATGGCAGTTACAACGTCACCGGCACCAAAATATTTATTTCTGGTGGCGAGCACGACATGATGGAAAACATTATCCATCTTGTGCTGGCTCGTGTAGAGGGTGCGCCATCGGGTACCAAAGGTATTTCCCTATTTGTTGTTCCTAAATTCCTGCCCGACGAGAACGGTGAAGTTGGCGAGCGCAATGGCGTTCACTGCGGCAGCATTGAGCACAAAATGGGTATAAAGGCCTCTGCGACCTGTGTAATGAACTTTGACAGCGCTAAAGGGTTTTTGGTTGGCGAAGAAAATCGCGGCTTGAATGCGATGTTCCATATGATGAACTCGGCTCGTCTAGGTACGGCTTTACAGGGTTTGTCTGCCGGCGAAGCGTCGTTTCAAGGCGCTTTAGAATACGCTCGCGACCGTCTCCAAATGCGTTCACTGAGCGGTCCAAAGAACCCTGACGGTCCTGCCGATCCTTTGATTGTTCATGCCGACGTTCGCCGTATGTTATTAACGCAAAAGGCCTTCGCTGAAGGTAGTCGTGCGTTTATATACTGGGTGGCGCAACTTGTTGATACCTTCTATTTCTCTGGCGATGAACAAGCGCGTCGCGATGCGGAGGAACTATCTGAATTGCTGACCCCAATTGCGAAAGCATTTGTTACTGAAACGGGTTTGGAATCGGCGAATTACGGTATGCAGGTGTTTGGTGGTCACGGCTTTATTTCTGAGTGGGGGATGGAACAAATCGTCCGCGATTTACGTATTTCCACGCTGTATGAAGGCACCACTGGTATTCAAGCCCTAGACCTATTAGGTCGTAAGGTTATGGGTAGTGGTGGCAAGCAATTGATGGTGTTTACTAAGATTATTCATCAGTTCTGTAAAGAGCAAAAAGACAAGCCGGGCATGGCGCCATTTGTAGAGAAATTGGCTGAACTAAATGCTGAGTGGGGAGACATCACCGCTAAATTGGGTGAGAAAGCCATGAGCAATGCCGATGAAGTTGGCGCTGCGTCGGTGGACTACCTAATGTATTCTGGCTATGTGTCGTTAGCGTATATGTGGGCGCGTATGGCCTCGGTTGCTTTAGATGGCGATGCTGATGATGCCTTCCTTAAAGCAAAGGTTCAAACAGCGCAATTCTATTACCAACGGTTATTACCTCGTACGGAATCACACAAACTTGCCATGCTTAATGGGGCGGATAGTGTGATGGCGATGCCTGAAGAAGCTTTCGCATTTTAAAAATTTTGTTTGATTGAATCGCGACGGCCCAGTGCCGTCGTGCTTATTTAGAAGGAGTCATTTATGCCTGAATACAAAGCCCCCCTACGCGATATGCAGTTTGTTTTGCACGAAGTTTTTAAAGCTGAGAACTTGTGGCAAACCATGCCCGCGATGGAAGAAGTTAATCGTGAATTGGCTGATGCAATTCTCGAAGAAGGCGCAAAAATTAATGAGTCCTTAGTGGCCCCTTTAAGTCAGCCGGGGCACGAAGAAGGTGTTAAGTGGACTGACGGTGTAGTGACTACACCAAAGGGGTATCCAGACGCATTTCGACAGCTGGCTGAAGGCGGTTGGGGCGGCTTGTCTGGCGCGCCGGAATACGGCGGGCAAACAATGCCCAAGATGTTGGTGTTGCTGTTTGAAGAAATGTTGTATTCCTCGAATATCGCGATGGGCTTGTATTTAACCCTCACATCCGGCGCCGCCCTGGCAATTTCCAGCCATGCAACTGACGAGCTGAAAACAAAGTTTTTGCCGAATATGTATTCAGGTAAGTGGGCTGGTGCCATGTGCTTAACGGAAAGCCATGCTGGTACCGATCTTGGGATGATTCGAACCAAAGCAGAGCCGCTTGCAGATGGCAGTTACAGTATCACTGGTACCAAAATATTTATTACTGGCGGCGATCACGATTTAACTGAAAATATCATTCACTTGGTGCTGGCTAAGTTGCCGGACGCACCGGCGGGCTCTAAAGGCATTTCCTTATTTCTTGTTCCCAAAATGAAAGTTGATGATGACGGTAACAGCGGTGAAAACAACGGTGTTCACTGCGGCAGCATAGAGCACAAGATGGGTATTAATGCGTCGGCAACGTGCGTAATGAATTTCGACGGCGCGCAGGGTTACCTTGTTGGTGAGATAAACCGTGGTTTGCAGGGTATGTTTACCATGATGAACTACGAGCGCCTGTCGGTTGGTATTCAGGGCTTGAGCGCTGCTGAAGCCGCTTATCAGTGGTCTTCAATATACGCGCGCGAGCGTCTGCAAAGCCGTGCTCCGTCGGGGCCAGTTAATAGTGCTGGTGCAGCTGATCCGATTATTGTGCACCCCGATGTGCGTCGCATGCTATTAACGCAAAAAGCGTATGTAGAGGCTGGCCGTGCATTTGCTGTTTATGTGGGCAAGCAATTAGATGAGTCGAAATTTGGTAGCGGTGACGTTAAAGCCAAGGCAGAAGGTATGGTGGAATTATTGACGCCAATTGCCAAAGCTTTCCTTACCGATAAAGGCCTTGAAGGCACCGTAGCGGGTCAACAGGTTTTTGGCGGCCATGGTTATATACGCGAGTGGGGCATGGAGCAGTTGGTTCGTGACGTGCGCATTAGCCAGATTTACGAAGGCACCAACGGCATCCAGGCACTCGATTTAATGGGTCGTAAAATTGCAGCAAACGGTGCTCAAAATCTTAACGTCCTGATAGCTGAAATGCGGGAATTTGCGACGTCGGCGGCATCAGTGAGCGGTATGGATGAGTTTTTACTTCCGTTAAACGAAGCGGTTGATAATCTTGAGTCGCTGTCTGAGTTTGTTTTGGCGCAGGCGCAGGCGGGCGATGCCAACGCGATCGGCGCAGCGTCGGTAGAGTTTCTGCATGTCATGGGCTTCACACTCTATACTTATATGTGGGCGATGATGACACGCACGGTGCTGAGCGGTGAGAGTGACCAAGGCGAGGCTTTTGGACAGGCCAAGCTTCACACCGCACGTTTCTTTATTCAGAGACTGTTGCCGCAGGCAAAAGGGCTGAGCGAATCAATCCGTAACGGCAGTGCCAGCTTAATGGATATTCCCGAGGAAGCTTTCGCTTAATTTGATATAAGCACGGTAAAACTGGTTAATAAGGCGGCAACTTGAGATAATAGTGCCGCCTTTTTTATTGCCTAAATAAAGGTGGGCAACGGGCTTTCTAATCGCTAGTGGTGGAATGATGGAAAACGAACACAATAAATTGTACCCAGAAGATCAGGCGAAAGTAGATGCTTTCTTGAAGCAGGGTTATAACAATGTTGAGCGTAAACCTTATCGGCCGCTAAAGTTGCTGGGGATTTTGTTGATCATGGTGTCGACCATCTCGGTAGGTGCTTTATTGCTGGCATGGATGAGCGGTATTCACTGATTTTTGTTCCTCCTTCGTAAAATGGTTACATTCCGCAATTTTTAAAGTGTGAAGCCGCTCCTAGCGGTATCGCGCTTGTACGCCTATTTATTTAGAAAAACTGCATTAGCGTCACGGCCAGAATCAAACCTGCTGTTGGAATAGCAATAGTTAGGGCGGCGATTGGCCAATATGCACTTTTGTGAGTTTCGCCACAAATGGCTCTCACGGTAGTGACGATATAGCCATTGTGTGGCAGGGAATCCAATGCCCCAGAGGCTATGGACGAAATGCGGTGCAACTGTTCTGGGTTTACACCCAAGTCTGTGTAGTGCGGGCCAAGTACGGGTAGTGCGATTGATAAGCCTCCAGACGCGGAGCCAGTGAGGCCTGCAATAGTCGTAACGGCAATGGCGGCACCAATTAACTCGTTACCCGGAATGCCCGTCATCGCGTCAACTGCTACCGCAAAGGCGGGTGATGCTTTGGCTATCGTTCCGAAACCTACCACTGCCGCCGTATTGCCGATCGCAATTAGTGCGCCGGTAGTCCCCTCGTTTATCGCCTTGTTCATATTGTGAAAGTGCCGAAAATTAATCAGCATGATGCAAATGCAACCACCCAGTAGTGCGAGTATTAGCGCGTACTGCTGCAGTGAGTCGTGAAATAAAAACGACACGCTAAGCACAACCAGCAAAGGAAGTAAGCCTGTAATAGGGTGAGGATAATCTCGCTCAGGAATATCTGGGTCGCTAGCGCGGTGCTCGAAGTGCTCGCCGTTGGCTACGGCTTTGCGAATCATTCGATTGATCCAGAAAAAACCGCAGATCGCCATAAAAATCGCGACATACGTTTAGCGGGTCGTATTTTCAGTGAAGTGGACAATCCTAACCGACTAAGCCAAGTTACGGCCATTAGAAATCAATTGATTATCATTGTTTAGCTGAAAGTGAGCGGAGAGTTGTGACTAAGAGAAGGGCTTGTAACAAGAGGCCTGGGGCCCCTTGTTACATAGTGGGCTATGAAGTTAGACGTGGATACCCTTAAGAACAGCGGCGAGTGCCATTTGCTCAGAAGACACCTCGGCTTTATTCTCGTCGCCGTCACCTTTGGCAGCAGACGAGTCTGGGAAGGTGCGGAAAACCGTGTTCATGATGATTTCTACCGCCTTGGGCATAATGGCGTTCAGTACTTGCATCGTTATACCAAGGCCGGTCGCAATACGTTTAGGTCTGCGAATAATGGCATTACAAATCATATCGGCGGCTTCGTCTGGCGACAAAGTGGGCACGGAGTTGTAGATTGATGTTGGCCCTATCATCGGGGTTCTGACCAGTGGCATATTAATAGTCGTAAAGGCAATATTCCGGTCAGAGAATTCCGCTGCAGCCGCGCGTGAGAACGCGTCCAGTGCAGATTTAGACGCAGCATAGGCTGAAAAACGCGGCGACGTTCCGACGATGACGGCAATAGATGAAATATTAATGACGTGACCGGCTTTGCGCTCGAGCATTGACGGTGCCAATCCCATAATTAGGCGGATTGCGCCAAAGTAGTTTAGCTGCATGGTGCGTTCAAAGTCATGGAAGCGATCAAACGTTAATTCCAGCGAGCGGCGAATTGAGCGCCCTGCATTGTTGACCAGCACATCCACTTGGCCATGATTTTCTAACAAGGTCGCGACTAATTTATCGCAGGAAGCTAAATCTGATACGTCGCAGCTATAGGCGTAGCTGGTACCGCCTTTTTCAGCAATTTCTTTTTGCGTTTCTTCTAACTTCTCAAGTGTGCGCGCCACGAGAACGACCTTGCCACCGGCAGCGGCAAGTTTGATAGCGGCGGCTTTACCGATCCCCGAAGAAGCGCCGGTAATAACAATTACCTTATCCTTTACGTTTCCACGCAATGAGCGGTCTTTAAATAGATCGGGGTCGAGGTTGCGCTCCCAGTAGTCCCATATTTTGTGGGCGTAATCTTCTAAGGCCGGTGGCGAAATACCACTTCCTTTTAAGGCTTTGAGGGTTTCCCTCGTATCGAATCGAGTCGGCATATTCATAAAACCGACGGCATCTTGTGGAATGTGGTAGTCCGCTAATATCGCATTTATGATGCGGCGAACCGGCGGCAGACCTTTTAAAAGATTAAGAACGGATGCCGGAATAAATGCAAACATCCGCATATCTATACGCAGTGCAAATCGCGGTGCATGGGCGGCTTGTGAAAATATATTGAGGACTTCGCCAACTTGCTGTGACTCAGGATTAACCAAATGGAAGCAGCGGCCGTCGAGCCCAGCCTTATGGGATAAAAAGTCCATCGCATCGGCAACATAGTCAACTGGGACTATGTTCATCTGCCCGCCTTCAAGGCCGATTAACGGTACCCACTGAGGGATGCGGTTGCGGAGCTTTTGCAATAGTTTAAAGAAGTAATAAGGACCGTCGATTTTATCAATTTCGCCCGTTTTAGAGTCACCGACAACCATTGCAGGTCGATAGATACGATAGGGGATTTTACATTCGTTACGGACTAGGCCTTCAGAAACATGCTTGGTGCGGAAGTACGCGTGTTCGAGACCTTTTGCCTCTTCGAACATATCCTCTCGAAAAGTACCTCGGTATAAACCTGCCGCTGCAATTGAGCTGGCTAGATGAAAGCACTTGGCGCTCATTGCTTCAGCAGCAGCGATAGCATTTTTGGTGCCGTCTACATTGGCGATTTCTTGGCTGGCGGCGTCAGCTTTCAGGTCGTAAATGGCGGCAAGGTGATAAAAGTGCTTAACCGAGCCTTTCAGCGTAGCCATATCCTTGGTGCTAATACCTAAGCGCGGCTTGGATAGATCACCATTTATTGCTACTAGGCGGTTGCTGTTTAGCCCAGTTTTTTCTAATAGGTCTTTGTATTTTTGTTTTGAGCCTCTGCGCACCAATACATAAATAGTACCTTTGCGTTTGGCAAGACGCTCAATGAGAAAACGGCCTATAAAGCCAGTACCGCCGGTGACAAAATAGCTCATGGTGTATCTCCAATATTATGAATTTCGTTACTTTGTTATTTTTTGGTTTTAGCTAGTGCTGATGGCGAGACGGCCTCTTCAAGGTCGTCAAATGCATCGTGTATATAGTTGCCGAGAATATCTAGGTTCGGCATTGCCGTCGTAGCGACCAAGCCAAACTGCAAACGGCCATCATAACTGTATAGCGTAATATTGAGATGGTTGCTCGGCGTTAAGGCACTTATAGGGTACATTTCTTCTAATTTTGCGCCCTTCAAGTACAGTGCTTTTGCGGGGCCGGGTACATTGGAAACTAAGGTATTACCCAGTGGTGGCAGTACGTCGCCAAGCTTCAATGCCTCACCAATAAGCGAAACCCCGCCCAGAAGGACCGTATACGCCATGACCGACGCCGGCGGAACCCCATCGATCTGGTATCGTACGTTGCGTAGGGTAAAGCCGATTTCTCTCAGCCTTTCGTAGGGGTCGGTGGTCTTGCTGGCTAGTTCAACGAGCACAATGCCGATTTTATTTCCGAAGCTGTCATCGCCACTTTGGCGCAAATTCACGGGCATCTGAATGGTAATCGGTTCGTTGATATCAGCTCCGCAATCCTGCAAGTAGCGATGCAGAGCGCCGTCGATACAGGTCAGCGCAATATGGTTGAGGGTGGAGCGAGTTAGTTTGCGCAGACGGTGCACGCGCTCCATATCGACGGCGGCAGTGGCTATTTGGCGTCCGGCACTGACTTGCCCTGTTAGCGGTGTTGAGCTATTTGCCTTAAATGGCACCGCGACCGCATTTTTGGTTAGATTGAGTGTTTCTAAAGCGAGCTGCGCACTGAGCTTGGTGAGTCCGGTTAATGCCTTAATATAGTCGCCAGAGCGCCCACCTAGCTGGCTTAATACCTTCATGATTGAAATGCTGTCCGCCGTATTTTGTAGGCGTTTTTGCGGCAATACCGACCATATCGGTGTGACTGATTTCGTTCTGGCAGACTTACTTAAGCTATTGACAAGCCATGACGACATGGTAACGCCGTCGGCATAGGCGTGATGTAGTTTGGTATAAATGGCAAAGCGTTTGTCATCAATGCCTTGAATAACATGCATTTCCCACATTGGTCGTGAACGATCCATGCGAATACTGTGTAAATCGCCGATCAAATCGTAAAGGCTTTCACGAAAATCGTGGCCCTCAATACGGTGATAAAAGACATGGTTATTAATGTCGAAATCTAGATCACATCGCCAACGAGGGGCGCTAATGGCAGAAAATTGAATAATTTGATTAAACGGCGCGCGAATCTCTTCGATATTGCCTGCGTATTCATTAACCAGTTGTTCAACATAACTTTCGCTCGCGTTTGCGGGCTTGCGAAACATAAGTAGACCGCCCACATGTTTGGGACTCGCGTCGGTCTCGGTTAGAAAAAAAGCTAAATCCATTACTGAAAGTTTTGCCATTCGTTCCGTACCTCGTAGTTACAACTACCTGATATATTTAGCGTTGTTATGTTTTTTGCCACGCCGAGGCGTAAGCTAGGTCATTGAATACAACTTTAGTCTATGTCCTAATGTTTTTATTGGCTATTGCTGTTTTTTTTAATAGCAATAATTTTCGGTCAATAGTCTTTATATTGTGTAAAGCTTCAAGCTAGAACACAAATAGCCGTTTTTACAGTGAATGGCAAAGAGGGTTTGTGGACAGTAGGGATAGATATTCATGATTTTGGGTTTGATATCACGACTTAAGCGTTGGTACGCAATTCCCTATTTGCTTATATGCATTGCGGTTTCTTCTCAAAGCCTTTACCAGCTATTTACCGATTCAAGATTTAGTTTGTCTTGGTTAGGCGCTTTGGTAGCGGTCGGGCCATTAGTTCTCTTTATGAGCTTGGTATATACCTTTCCTTACACGAGGGTGGTTCGTTTTATCGCAATTCCAGTGATAATGGCTTTGCTGGGTGCCCTGTTAACGGTAGTGGAGATGCGACCTCTACCTACATTTTATACCTTGTTTTTTGGTCTTGGTGGGGTATTGGTTTATGTGTTTTGGTATACCTATCTCGATCGAAGCGACAATGTTCTGCTGAAAAAAGGTGCGTACTTAGCTGATTTTACGGTGAGCTCGCTAGCAGGGGAGAAGGTTTCGACGTCTAGCTTTTTAGGGAAAAAAGTACTGTGGGTTTTTTTTCGAGGCAATTGGTGCCCTATGTGCCAGTCACAATTGGCACACTTAGCTGCAGAATATGAAACCCTTCGCGAGCGGGGGATTGAACTGGTACTTATCAGCCCGCAAAGTAGAGAGAAAAGTGCGCAGCAACAGTCGCGACTTAGCGTCTCAATGCCATTCTATATGGATGAAGACAATAACGCAGCGCGCACCCTTGGCATTGTTCACCGCTACGGTGTGCCGCTGGGTATACTTGGTTATGGACAAGATACCGTTTTGCCAACGGTAGTAGTGACAGATGAAAGTGGAAAAATTATCTATGTTGATTTAACGGATAATTTCCGTATTCGGCCGAGTGTAGAAACAATAATAGCAAGCCTAGATCAAGCTTGGGTGTAGCGTAGTGGGTAGTAATCAATGACGACAGATATAAGGGCTGCGGCTACCGTAGTGATAGTTCGCGACGGCGACAAAAGCTTAGAAATATTACTGTTACGCAGACATACGCAACTTAAGGTTGGCGGTGGTCACTGGGTGTTCCCAGGTGGCACTGTGGATCCTGAAGATGCGATTGGTGCGGAAACTGACGAACAGGCGGCGCGAGCTGCCGCTATAAGGGAGACGCAGGAGGAAGCCGGTCTAAAGCTATCTGCTGATAATTTATTGTTCTTGTCCCACTGGACAACGCCGCCGTCGATCGGGCGACGATTTGCTACGTGGTTTTATCTTGCCGAGGGCGATCGCCGTGAGATTGTTGTTGATGGCGAGGAAATGGATGACTATCGCTGGGGCGCACCTGAAGAATTCCTACAGCAGCATCGCTGCGGCGAGCTAGCTCTAATGCCGCCAACGGTGGTTACCCTTACTGAGTTGGCGGCCTGCGTTAGCCAAGTTGATGCGCAGCGGTTTTACAGTGATCGCGACGTTCCCTATTTTGAGCCGAGAATTTCGTCGCACAACGATTGTGTCTGCATGCTATACGGTGGCGACGCTGGCTATAGTAATTGTGACCCGAATGTCGGTGGCCCGCGAAATCGCTGTTATTTGGAAAATGGCGTATGGCGCTATGAGTACAGTACAACATAATAATAAGACTGAAGATCGTCCCAGGAATAATTTTCGTTCAGGAGCGAAGGATTATTGTGCTTTCGGTGTTTAATCATTAACGGCCGGAGCAAAGCAGAAATATTCTTAACGAGACCTTTGCACGAGCCGGAATTTTGCTCTCTGGCAAGGAAAAAGCGCACGGAGTGAGGGAGTTTATAGCTATAAATGACCGATTGAGTAGAGCCTGCCCCGCGAGCGGAGCGAGTGCTTTGGGTACGATTTTGACGCCGGCAGAGGGCAAAATAACAATCGCGCAAAGGTCTCTTAACAATGATTCTTGGGAGAATCCATTATGAATACAGCACAAAAAATACTTGGTGTGATTGTTTCTATGGCGGCAATGTCGGCAATTGCTGGCGAAGGTGCTAAGCATCACCCGAAATTCGATTTGAACGGTGATGGCACAGTAAGTACAGAGGAAATGGCGCAGCATCGCCAAGCCATGTTCGCGAAAATGGATTTAAATAGTGACGGTAATTTGACTCGCGAAGAAGTGACTGAATACAAGGCCAAGCTAAAGGCTGAGCGCGAAGTGAATAAGAAAGATCGCTTTGATAGAGCAGACGCTAATGGAGATGGTCAGGTATCTGCGGAAGAGTTTGCGGCCAGTACCGATAAAATGACAAAGCGCATGGACAGCAATGGTGATAGCAATATCGACCGCCGTGAAATGTTTAAGGCGATGCGCGATCACGGTGGTGACCGTCACGACGGCGAGCACCGTCAAGGTAGCGGTGTGTAATTGAGCGTCCGCCTTCGCCAATTCAATAGGTTTCAGCGTGCAGTTATCTGACATTGAATTGATGCGGCGAATAGCGGGCGGCGACCAACAGGCATTTTCAGTGTTGTTGGATCGCCACAGTAAAATGGTATTAAACCTTGTGTACCGCATTGTATTGTCGCGAGACGATGCCGAAGATTTATGCCAAGAAGTGTTTGAACGCCTGTGGAAACAAGCACCGGATTGGCGGGACGATGCCAAATTAACGACATGGCTATATCGGGTTGCGAATAACTTGGCACTCAATTACAAGCAGCGAGTTCAGCAGCGGCATGTGTTGGACGACGGTTCGCTTGAATTGCTTGTCGAGCATGCTGAGTCGGTTATGCCGCCAAATGAAAACGAAAGCTTAGCCGTGCATGATGCGCTAAAGGCCCTTCCAGATAACCAGCGTGCGGTAATGGCATTCAGGTTTTATCAAGATGTTTCAGTGAAAGACATTGCCGTGATTATGGGCTTATCTGCTAAAGCAGTGGAATCGCTCATAAGCCGAGCTAAGCAGCAGCTAAGAACACGATTAGGAGGTCGAGAATGACATCGGCAGAACAAATATTTTCAGCCTTATTGACCCGCTATGGCGCTAATGCCGATCATTGGCCGTTTCTATACCGTGTGCTTTTACCTTTATTTCTGCGGTTGGATGCCTGCGCTGCGCAGTGGCGCGAAGCCCAAGCAGAGGAGCGTGCTATACGTGCGCTCTATAAAACTGATTTGCCGGAGCTGATTCCGAGCACCGCTTTACAGGCTCGCTTAGCAGCCATCGCACAGCTACCTAGTAAAGCAGCGCGTGAACCTTATATACCCGTGTGGCGTTTAAGTTTTGCCGCGGCAATGGCGTCGGCCTTACTGGGCGTGGTGCTGGGCGCGGGTGGCTACTTTGCGGATTATGCTGATCCTGATGATTATGTGTTTGAAACAACAGCGAGTTATGAAGTGAGTGATTGGATTGCAGGTACAGGCTTATGAGTACACGTAAAGGCATTGTTATCGCGCTGTTCGTGTCCTTGGTGTTAAACGGGGTTCTGATTGGTTTATACGCGGGGCACCGTCTAATGGGTGAAGAGCGCCACGCTATGCATGGTATGGCAAAACACCTGCTTAAAGACGAGCCGCAAGAGCTTGCTGAACCAATGCGCCAAGTACTTGAAATGCATCGCAAAGATATGGTCAAGGCGTATCGCAAGCTTCGTGCGGCGCGCCGAGACATGGTTGCAATATTAAAACAAGATACGGCAACAGAAGCAGATATCAGCAAGGGGTTTAAGGAAATTCGGATCGCGGATACGAATTTAAAACGGGTGAGTCATGAGGTGTTAGCAACGGTGCTGGTAACTTTGCCGCCCGAGCAGCGACTGCAGTTTGCGCTCCGTGAATTAGGTCGAATGAAAAATAAAAAGCCAAGACCTGGCGAGCCGGAACATAATGGCGAGCTGCCTCCGCAGTAGCTGGTACTAGTGCATTTTTAACTCGCCGTTATACCAATGCCTGCGCCAGCGATCGAATACGCGTTCGGGATACCAGCTTTTGCCGAGACTGCCATTGTAGCGAGCGAGGGCGCGGTGAACATTGCCTTTTTCTTTTTGTAAATAAAACTGCAAAATCTGGCAGCCATAGCGCAGATTGGTATCTGCGTTGGTGAGGTTGTCGTCGGGGCGGCCGATTTCTTTTTTCCAAAACGGCATCACCTGCATTAAGCCCTGAGCGCCAACACGAGACACTGCAAAACGGTCGAAATAACTCTCTACTTCAATGAGCGCCAACACCAATTCGGGACTTAGTCCTGCCGCGCTCGCCTCTCTGTGCACGCTGCGTAAAAAAGTGAGCCGCTCTTGTGGATCTTTGATATATCTTGTCATTCGCCCTGACATATCAAATAACCAAACCTCAGCATCAAAGCGATCCTTAAAGCTGCCGGCATCTGCAACCGCTTGCTTAAGGAATACCCGTAGTTCCTCGTGTTCCTGCTGTTCGGCCGATAGTGCTGCGCTGCGAGCATCCGTGACGATTGGGATGCCGGCAATGCTCAGCGGCGAGCTAATCAATATCAGCAGCAATGCCAGCCGCGAAGCTAGCACTGCGAAACGAATTTGCACGGTGTGGGCGTCTGGCATTTAACGTGGCAGTTGCTGCTGAATGAAGTCGAGAACATCGTCAATCGCAATGTCTTCATTGTCGCTTGCGCTGCGGTTCTTGTATTCAAGCATGCCATTGTCTAGGCCTCGGTCGCCAATCACGATGCGGTGAGGAATACCCATCAGCTCCATGTCGGCAAACTTCACCCCTGGTCGCTCATTGCGATCATCAAGTAAGACGTCGTAGCCTAATCCGCGCAAAGTGGCGTAGAGGTGTTCCGCGTGCTCGCGAACCCGTTCAGATTTTTGAATGTTCAATGGCACGATGGCGACCTCAAACGGCGCGATGCTGGCTGGCCAAATAATGCCTTTCTCGTCGTGATTTTGCTCGATGGCTGATGCCACCACCCGGGTTACACCAATGCCGTAGCAACCCATGATCATGGTTTGCTCTTTGCCGTTTTCGTTGAGTACGGTGGCTTTCATCGCCTCTGAATACTTGGTGCCTAATTGGAAGATATGACCCACTTCGATACCGCGCTTAATAAGCAAACTACCTTGCCCGTCCGGGCTAGGGTCACCTTCAACTACGTCGCGGAGATCGGCTGTTTCAGTAAAGCTGGCATCTCTATCCCAGTTTGTGCCACTGAGGTGGAAGCCGTCTTCGTTGGCGCCGCAAATAAAATCTGCACTGTGCGCAGCGCTGCGATCTGCAATGATACGGATGCTTAAGCCGGCGGGGCCAATAGAGCCGGGTTTGCAATTCAGTTTGGCTTGAATATCTTCCTCGCTAGCGAAAGTGAGGGGCGATGCCACGCCAGCTATTTTCTCGGCTTTAATTTCATTCAAATTATGATCGCCGCGCACGACTAAGGCGATCAAATCCTGCTTGCCGTTTTCGTCGGCGTCGCTGTACACAATCAAGGTTTTAAGTATTTGTGCTGCAGCCACCTTCAGCAAGGCGCTGACTTCATCAATAGTGTGCGCGCCGGGAGTGGCAATTTTCTCTAGCGTGCTATTAGGTGCAGGGCGCGCTCCAGCGGGGGCGAGTGCCTCCGCCATTTCGACGTTGGCGGCGTAGTCAGAGGTGTCGGAGAAGGCGATATCGTCTTCGCCCGATGACGCTAACACGTGAAATTCATGTGAGCCACTGCCGCCGATTGAGCCGGTGTCGGCGATAACAGGGCGGAAGTCCAAGCCCAGGCGGGTAAATATGCGAGTGTAGGTCGCGTGCATTACATCGTAAGTGGCTTGCAGTGATTCCTGGTCATTGTGGAAGGAATAGGCGTCCTTCATTATAAATTCGCGTGAACGCATCACGCCAAAGCGCGGGCGAATTTCGTCACGAAATTTAGTTTGAATCTGATAAAAGTTTGCCGGGAGCTGCTTATAGCTCTTTATTTCATTGCGAATTAGATCTGTTATGACCTCTTCGTGGGTGGGGCCGAGGCAAAACGAACGGTTGTGGCGGTCACCAATACGCAGCAATTCGGCGCCGTATTGCTCCCAGCGACCAGACTCCTCCCAGAGTTCTGCGGGCTGCACAACCGGCATCATTACCTCCATTGCGCCGCCGCGATCCATTTCTTCGCGAACGATATTCTCGACTTTACGCAGCACCCGCAGGCCCATCGGCAGCCATGTGTAGAGACCGGTGGCGAGCTTGCGTATCATGCCTGCTCGCAGCATAAGTTGATGGCTAATGACTTCAGCGTCGGCTGGGGTTTCTTTTTGGGTGGCAATTAGGAATTGGCTAGCGCGCATGGTGTAATTCTGGCCTTGTTTATCAGAGTTTGCGCATTTTACGATTGATCGGTAGCGCGGTACAGGCCGCAGGGGGAGTGATGTTCAAATTACATGATGCTTTAGCGCGAGATTGCGCTGTAGTGGGCGATTTACCGTTGTGTCGGCTGCTGTTAATGAATGACAGTCAGTATCCTTGGCTTATCTTGGTGCCGCGCCGGGAGAATTTGCGTGAGGTGTGTGATTTAAGCGCAGAGGATCAGCAGCTGTACTTAGGGGAGTCAAATGCGACTTGTGCTGTATTGCAGAATACCTTTGCGGCGGAAAAATTAAATGTTGCCGCTTTGGGTAACATGGTGCCGCAGCTGCATATACACCATATTGCGCGATTTGCTGCTGATCCAGCTTGGCCAAAGCCCGTTTGGGGGCTTCTCCCTGCTAAAGCCTATGAGTCAGCTACATTGGCTGCTCGCTTAACGCAAATACGTGCAGCTTACTCTGCGTATGGGATGGAATTAGTCGCTTAGTTTGCCATTCTTGCTCCCAGATAAAAGGCGGCAGCTGACCGGCAAAAAAGCGGGTGCTGCGATTTTTATGTGGCTACTTCTCAGCTTCGTTTTTCCATTTGCAGTGATATTACAGCTCAGCTTTTTAGACGATTATTGTGCTCGTCATACAAAAAATGCCTTTTTTACAGTGTTTTGAACGAAAAACAGCGCTTTAATCTTGTATTGGGTTGCACAATCTACTATAGATAGTCGCAGGCACAGATTCGTGATTAGCATGCGGTACCTGCTGGTTGGTGCTTATAACCGTATTTAGGCCAATAAAACTTAACGTGTGATACAGGAATATTCTAATGGCGATAAAAAAAGCTGCCCCAAAAAAAGCTGCTCCTAAGAAAGCACCAGCCAAAGCAAAAGTTGCTGCGACTGCTGCTGCAGCACCTAAGCGCAAAACCACTGCTATCTCTGAGAAAATGACCAAAACTCAAATTCTCACAGAGATTGCAGAAAACACCAATTTGACCCGTAAGCAGGTTGGTGATGTGCTCGAAGAGCTGGAAGTACTGATTGAACGCAGCGTTAAAAAGCGTGCTCTGGGTGAGTTCACCATTCCAGGTCTAATGAAAATCACCACAGTGAAAAAACCAGCTACCAAGGCGCGTAAAGGGATTAACCCATTTACTGGTGAAGAAACCATGTTCAAAGCCAAGCCAGCTAGCGTTGCTGTTAAGGTTCGTCCATTGAAAAAGCTTAAAGACTTCGCAATTTAAGTCTGATTACGGTCAGCCTCGGCATTTATTAATGTGTTCGAGGCTGATTTCCCCGCTGTATCGGTTTATTTCCCCCCAAATTCACAGCTGCATTTATTGCCGGCCCCGCTTTGCGTTATAATCCCGCTCCTTTTATGCCGCTTGTCTCTAAATGGCATCGTTGTGTGTTATGAGTTTGGGGAATTTTAATGCCTATTTACGAATACCAGTGCCAAGCCTGCCAACATGCGCATGAGGCTCTTCAGAAAATGAGCGATCCGGCGTTAACAGATTGCCCGGAGTGTGGGGCGGCGGCGTTGGTGAAAAAGATTTCGGCGGCAGGCTTTCGTTTGAAAGGCGGCGGCTGGTATGAGACAGATTTTAAAAGTGGCGACAAAAAGAAGAATTTGGCAGGCGACGGCTCGGGTGGTGGCTCGTCCGCTGCCTCAGATGCCTAGGCTTTGAAGTAAATACCCTTAGTGGGTGCACGAACTGAGTGATTGGTGCCGAGAACATGGCGCCAATGGAATAAGCTAGATATACATTAATACAGTGAGAACAGAACACATGCGCAGTCATTATTGCGGCAGCTTGGGCAGTGAACATATAGATCAAGACGTTACCCTATGTGGTTGGGTCGACCGTCGCCGTGATCATGGTGGGGTTATATTCCTTGATATGCGTGACCGCGAGGGCATCGTACAGGTTGTTTTTGACCCCGATACTGAAGAGCATTTTCGCACTGCTGACCGCGTTCGTGGCGAATATGTCTTGCGTATTCGCGGCCGTGTTCGCGCGCGCGCTGGTGCGACAGTTAATGCCAATATGAAAACCGGTGCCATTGAGGTGTTGGGGAAAGAGCTAGAAATTCTGAATGAATCAGAAACCCCGCCCTTTCAGTTGGATGACCACACCAATGTTGGTGAAGACGTCCGTCTGCGTTATCGCTATTTAGATCTGCGTCGTCCGCAGATTTCTGACAAATTGCGTTTGCGAGCAAAGATTACATCGGTGTTGCGCCGCTATTTAGACAGTCAGAACTTTCTCGATATTGAAACCCCAATCTTAACCCGTGCAACCCCTGAGGGTGCGCGCGATTATTTGGTGCCCAGCCGTACTCATGCAGGTAAATTCTTTGCCTTGCCGCAGTCGCCGCAGTTGTTCAAGCAGCTGTTAATGGTGTCTGGCTTTGATCGCTACTATCAAATTGCTAAATGTTTTCGCGACGAAGATCTGCGTGCTGACCGTCAGCCAGAATTTACCCAGATAGATATTGAAACGTCCTTTATGGACGACAAACAGATCATGGCCGTGACAGAAGGTATGATTCGCGATCTGTTTAAAGAGGTTATGAATATCGACCTTGGCGACTTCCCAACCATGAAATACGCAGAGGCAATGTCGCGTTTTGGTAGCGATAAGCCTGATATGCGCATTCCGCTAGAAATGGTTGATGTTGGCGACCTTATGCAGGAAGTCGAATTTAAAGTGTTCTCTGGTCCTGCTAATAGCGCCGATGGCCGAGTAGCCGCATTAAAAGTACCGGGTGGTAACGAGGCGCTGACCCGCAAGCAGATCGACGAATACACTAAGTTTGTAGGTATCTACGGCGCGAAAGGTTTGGCTTATATCAAGGTCAACGATAAGTCTGATCTGGAAAATGGCTTGCAGTCTCCCATCGTTAAATTCCTGCCTGAGCCAGTGCGCGCTGCGATTTTGGCGCGTCTTGAGGCTGAAAATGGTGACCTTATTTTCTTCGGCGCCGACACGATTAAAGTTGTCAATGAGGCCTTAGGGGCTCTGCGTTGCAAATTGGGCGAAGATCTTAAGCTATACACCTGTGAGTGGGCGCCGCTGTGGGTTGTCGACTTCCCGATGTTTGAACAAGATGGCAGTGGTAATTGGACATCATTGCACCACCCGTTTACCGCGCCTTCCTGCACGCCAGAAGAGCTTGAGAACGCACCGGGTGACGCCTTGTCTATCGCCTACGATATGGTTTTAAACGGCACGGAGTTAGGCGGCGGTTCTGTTCGTATACACCGTGGTGATATGCAGCAAGCCGTATTCCGAGTACTGGGTATTGGTCCAGAAGAGGCAGAAGAGAAGTTTGGCTTCCTGCTTGATGCGTTAAAGTACGGCGCTCCACCGCACGGTGGTTTGGCGTTTGGTCTTGATCGTTTGGTCATGTTGATGACTGGCGCCAAGTCAATTCGCGATGTTATTGCCTTCCCGAAAACCCAGAGTGCCGCCTGTGTCATGACAGATGCGCCGGGTCTTGTGGAGGCTAAGCAGCTTACAGAGCTAAACATTCGCTTGCGTAAGCTAGAGGAAAAATAGCGGCCCAGGCGGTCGTGTATACACCCACCGGCATTTTAGCGGTGGGTGGTTTTAAATAATTAGACGCCTAAAATTGTGGCGCAAGCGTAGTAGAGAGGCTGATATGGCGGGTCACAGTAAGTGGGCCAATATAAAGCACCGCAAAGCGGGGCAAGATGCCAAACGCGGTAAAATATTTACCAAGCTTATCCGTGAAATTGTCGTCGCTGCCAGAGCCGGTGGCCCTTCCCCTGAAGATAATCCGCGTTTGCGCGCCGTTATGGATAAAGCGCTGACGGCAAACATGAAGCGCGATACCATCGACAAGGCCATTGCGCGCGGCGCTGGCAATACCGATACCGATAATTACGAAGAAATAAGCTACGAAGGCTATGGCAGCGGCGGTGTCGCTATTTTGCTTGAGTGCATGACAGATAACCGAAACCGCACGGTTGCAGATGTTCGTCACGCTTTTAGTAAGCGCGGCGGCAATCTTGGTACCGATGGATCTGTAGCTTATTTGTTCTCGCGTATTGGTCTGCTTCACTATTCACCAGGCTTGGATGCAGAGGTGCTGTTAGAGGCGGCTGCAGAAGCTGGGGCGGCGGACGTCATAGTTTACGACGATGGCGCAATAGACGTGCAAACCGAATTTCCCGATTTTATGGCGGTAAAAGATGCCATGACCTCCACGGGCTTTGAGCATGAGTTTGCGGATGTGCAAATGCTGCCAGCGACAACTGTCACGTTAGATATTGACGGCGCCGAAGCGCTGCTTGCCTTGGTGGATGCCTTGGAAGATTTGGATGATGTTCAAAATGTGTACACCAATGCCGATATTGCGGATGAGGTCTACGCGGAATTGGCTGCCCGCAATTAAATTTCTCCGATCTCGGCTGCGCTCTTATATTAGCAGCGTGTCATTATTCTCTTAAATCTGTGCATAATAGCCGCGGGTTTGGCCTGCGCAGTAGCGCGTATTTGCTGGTCCCTATTTTCATAATATATAGACGTGCAGCTGGTTTTTTGTTGCGATGAGTGCGCTCACGCCACTAATGAATGGGTTGATGCCTCGGTTGATAGAGTTAAAAAACGATAGCGCTAGGATCTATGACCATTATTTTGGGGGTTGACCCCGGATCGCAAAAGACAGGTTTCGGTGTGATTGAGGTGACGGGTAATCACCATCGCTACATCACCAGTGGCGTTATTCGTTTGCCGCAGGGCCCTTTGCCTGCGCGTCTTGATATCATTTTTAAAAGTTTAACGACAATTATTTCTGAATACTCACCCCTTGAGGCGGTAGTAGAAGAAGTGTTTATGGCGAAAAGCGCCGGCTCCGCGCTTAAGCTAGGGCAGGCTCGCGGCGCGGCGGTTGTGGCTTGTGTGAGTAATGGTTTACCGGTGGCGGAATATACCGCGAGGCAAATAAAGAAAGCAGTTGTTGGCACGGGCGCCGCCGATAAAGCGCAAATTCAGCATATGGTTAAAATATTACTCAAGCTACCGGCTGCACCGCAGGAAGATGCCGCGGACGCCTTAGCGGCGGCAATTTGTCATGCCAATGCACGGCAGGGTCTACAAAGTATGGCCGCCGAGCCGGCGCTGCGTTTACGGCGTGGACGCCTTAAATAAATAAGGGAAGCTAAATGATTGGTCGATTACGTGGTGTATTAATAGAAAAACAAGCACCGGAAATCGTTTTAGATTTGAATGGCGTCGGTTACGAGGTGTTGCTACCCATGACCACGTTTTATGGACTGCCTCCGCTGGGACAGGTGGTGTCCCTTTACACGCAGTTTATAGTCCGCGAAGATGCTCAGCAGCTTTTTGGATTTAGCGATGTGACGTCGCGCCGCTTATTTCGCGACTTAATTAAGGTGAACGGGGTTGGTCCAAAGTTGGCGCTGACTATTATGTCAGGCGTTGAAACTGACGAATTTGTTCGCTGTGTGCAAGAAGGTAATTCTGCTGCCTTAGTTAAACTGCCGGGGGTGGGTAAGAAAACCGCAGAGCGCTTAATTATAGAAATGCGTGATCGACTTAAGGACTGGGACGTAGCTGGTTCAGGTGGCGCCAAGGTCGTGTCGCCCGCATCCAGCGCGAAGTTAAATGTTGCAGAGGCGGAATCCGCCCTGGTGGCCTTAGGGTATAAGCCCCAAGAGGCGAGTAGAGCCATTAGCGCTTTGAAGTCGGATGACGCGAGCAGCGAGGAATTGATTCGCGCTGCTTTAAAAAACATGATCAAGTGAAGAAACTAAACTGACATGATAGAAATTGACCGCCTTGTGGCGCCCGATGCCAGCGAGCCGCAAGAGGAGCGTTTTGATCGAGCGATACGACCAAAATCCCTCGCTGATTATATTGGCCAGCCGGCGGTATGCGAACAGATGAGTATTTTCGTCAGCGCGGCGCGAATGCGGAATGAACCGCTAGATCACACTTTAATCTTTGGTCCTCCGGGTTTGGGTAAGACCACACTGGCAAATATTTTGGCCAATGAAATGGGGGTGTCACTCAAAACCACCTCTGGCCCAGTGCTGGAAAAAGCGGGTGACCTCGCGGCGCTCATGACCAATTTGGACGCCGGCGACGTACTTTTTATAGATGAGATACATCGACTCAGTCCCAATATAGAAGAAATACTGTATCCGGCGATGGAAGACTATCAGCTGGATATTATGATTGGTGAGGGGCCAGCGGCGCGGTCGATAAAATTAGATTTACCACCTTTTACCTTGGTGGGCGCGACGACTCGTGCGGGCTTGCTGACCTCACCGCTGCGTGACCGCTTTGGCATTGTGCAGCGCCTTGAATTCTATGGTGTAAATGACTTAGCGACTATTGTCGCGCGGTCAGCCAAAATATTAGGTATGCAGTTGGATTCCGACGGTGCCCACGAAATAGCATTGCGATCCAGAGGCACCCCGCGCATCGCCAATCGTCTTTTGCGTCGGGTGCGGGATTACGCTGAAGTGAAATCTGATGGCATTGTCAGCAAACACATCGCAGATCAGGCGTTAAATATGCTGAATGTAGATAGCAGCGGATTTGATCACTTAGATCGGCGCTTATTGCTGGCGATGATAGAGCGATTTGACGGCGGACCTGTTGGCGTAGACAGCTTGGCGGCGGCGATTAGCGAAGAGCGTGGCACCATTGAAGACGTGCTGGAGCCGTATCTTATTCAGCAGGGTTTTATTATGCGCACGCCGCGTGGACGCGTTGTGACTAGCCATGCGTATCGCCATTTTGGCTTAGATGTGCCCAAAAGTGGCGATATTACCGACATTGGTGGCGATAGCTAATGGAATTCAAAATACCGATACGGGTCTACATGGAGGACACGGATGCGGGTGGTATCGTCTTTTATGTTAACTATTTGAAGTTCTTAGAGCGTGCGCGTACTGAATATATGCGCGAGCTCGGATTTCACAAGGCCGCGTTCATCGATGAATCATTGATGTTTGTCGTCACAAGCCTGACGACAAAATATTTGCGACCGGCGAAGCTAGATGAGCAACTTATTGTTACGGCGAGAGTCATAGCGGCGGCAAAAGCCTCGCTAAGTTTTGAGCAGGTGGTATATCGTGGCGATGAGGTGCTGTGCGAAGGGCAGGTTAAGCTGGCTTGTGTAGATAAAGAGAGCTTAAAACCGAAGCGAATGCCCGAAGCGCTGTTAGCAGTGTTGAACGTTTAAAAATATTATCACAACGAAAAAAACGGAGTTAACTGTGGGACAAGAGCTTTCCATTTGGCATTTAGTTAGCCAAGCCAGTTTGTTTGTTCAACTTATTATGTTGATTTTGCTGCTCGCCTCGGTGGTATCTTGGTACCAGATTGCCCAGCGGGTCATGTATTTCAATCAAGCGCAGGCGGAGATGGCGAGTTTTGAGTCGCGATTTTGGTCTGGTACAGATTTGAATACCTTATACACCGAAGGTGCTGAAAAGCGCGGTGTGATTGGCATGGAGAGCGTGTTCCGCGCTGGCTTCAAGGAGTTTACCCGCCTCGCTAAAAAGAAGCTGGATTCGGATGCCATGATGGAAGCCTGTCAGCGCTCTATGCGCGTGGCGCTATCTCGTGAAGAAGAGGCAATGGAACACGGTTTGCCATTTTTGGCGACGGTCGGTTCGACCAGTCCTTACGTTGGTTTGTTGGGAACGGTATGGGGAATCATGGGCTCGTTCCATGGCCTAGGTCAGGTTCAGCAAGCGACGCTAGCGACGGTTGCCCCTGGTATTTCCGAAGCGTTGGTGGCGACAGCCATGGGCTTGATAGCGGCGATTCCGGCGGTTGTTTCCTATAACCGATTCTCCTCAAAAGTGGATTCCCTTGCCGGTAAGTACGACACCTTTTCAGAGGAATTCTCTAGCATTCTGCATCGCCAGATTCATTCGCGAGATTAGGAGCATTGGCTATGTCTCGGCGAAATAAACGCAAACCGATATCAGACATCAATGTCGTTCCCTATATCGACGTCATGTTGGTGTTGCTGATTGTGTTCATGGTAACGGCACCCTTGTTGGTACAAGGGGTGCAGGTAGATTTACCGCAGGCGTCTACTGAGCCAGTTCCGCAGACAGATGACGACCCGATTGTTGTCTCGGTCGATAAAGCCGGTAAATATTATGTGACCTTGGGTGATCCTGACAAACAAGGTGAGCCGGTAGAGCTCGCTGAAATCGGTGATAAATTAGGCAAAATATTGCGCAATAAACCGAAGACCCCGGTCATGGTTAAAGGGGACGGTGCGGTGGATTACGCTAGCGTTGTCGCCGCGATGGCCGCTTTGCAAGGCGCTGGAGCCACCTCTATCGGTTTAATTACCGAGGAGCCACAGTCGCGCAGTGGAGCGAAGTAAGCGCGATGAATGATATTAAGTTGGTGCCTGCAGCGGTAACGGCGGTCTTGCACTTCGTGGCAATCGCATTCCTGTTATTTGGTATTCCCAAAGACAGTCAAGTGATGGAGTTGAAAGCCAAGCCCTTGGCAATTCAGGCGAAATTAGTATTGGAAAAGCCGGTTACTCGTCCCGCTAAGCCAAAGCCTGCGCCGAAACCAACGCCAAAACCCGTGGTCAAACCAGCACCGAAGCCAGAACCGGTTAAGAAGCCTGACCCTAAGCCTGAGCCAAAGCCAGTACCTAAGCCGGCTCCGAAACCAGCACCGAAGCCAGTGCCAAAAGGGCCTACGCCCGAGGAAATTCGCAAGAAGCAGGCTGAGGAAAAGGCGAAGGAAGTCGCTAAACAACGAGCGCTGGAAGAAGAGATTCGCAAGCAGCAGCAAAAAGAGCTGGCCGATGCGTTAGCGTCTGAAGATGACTTGGTGGAAGAGGGCGAGCTGGCCTCGACGTATGCGGATTTGATTACAGCGTTGATCTCAAACAATTGGACACGGCCGCTGTCGGCTCGCAATGGCATGCAGGCGACGATCCAGATTATGACTACCCCGACTGGCGAAATTGTAGGTCACCAAATTATTAAAGGCAGCGGTGATCATGCGTTTGATTTATCGGTTACTCGAGCGGTAACGCGGTTGGGAAAAATTGAAGAGCTGGCTAAGTTGGCTCGCGAAGATATGGGCGCCTATGAGAAGAATTTTAGGCGTTTTACAATTAATTTCTCACCCCAGGATTTGAGGCGGTAATGTTGATACGAATAATTACAGCACTAATATTTTTGTCGGTCAGTAGTCTCTCTATGGCTGAGCTTACGATCCAGGTTAATAAGGGTAAAGATGATCCAGTCCCCATTGCCATTGTGCCTTTTGGTTGGCAGTCAGGGCTGACCGTAGCTGAAGATATTGCGTCGATTGTCGAGAGTGATCTGCATCGCAGTGGTCAGTTTGCGCCGTTAAGTCGTTCAGATATGCTGGGTCGGCCCCGCAATGCGACAGAAGTTTATTATCGTGACTGGAAAAGTCTCGGTGTTGACTATGTTGTCGTGGGGACGCTGTCACAGGAAGTGACCGGAACGATAACCGCAAATTATGAGCTTTTAGACGTAAATACCCAGCGCGTAATACTCACTGGCAAAGAATCGGTAAGTATTGATAAGCCTCGTTACCTTGCACATTCAGTCAGCGACAAAATATATGAAAAACTCACAAATATTCGTGGTGCTTTTCGTACGCAATTGCTTTATGTTTCTGCCGTTCGCGAAGGGGGTAACCGAACCCGCTTCCGTTTGCTGAAAAGCGATATTGATGGAGCCAATGAATCGGTGTTGTTCGACAGTCGAGAGCCGATTATGGCGCCGACGTGGTCGCCCGATGGTCAGAAAATTGCCTACGTATCATTTGAGTCTACGCGTCCTGCTATTTATATACAGGATCTGCGGACTAATGCGCGTACGCAACTTACATCGTTCCGCGGATTGAATGGTGCTCCGGCGTTTTCACCGGACGGAGCAAAAATGGCGATGGTACTGTCAAAGGACGGCAGCCCCGACATTTATGTAATGGATTTAGCGAGTGGTGATTTACAGCGAGTAACTAACCACTTTGCTATCGACACCGAGCCAGCATGGATGCCGGACGGAAAGTCGATTGTGTTTACATCTGATCGTGGCGGCAAACCTCAGATATATAAGGTTAACGTCAGCAGTGGGTCAGTAGAAAGAGTTACATTTGAAGGTGACTATAATGCCAGGGCGAGGGTACTGGCAGATGGTTTAGGATTAGTCATGGTACACAGAGATAGTGGTAATTTTCACATCGCGGTCATGGATTTAAAACGTAACCGTGTCGAAATTCTCACTACGACTAATTTAGACGAGTCACCTAGTGTGGCGCCAAACGCCAGTATGCTATTGTACGCTACGCAGTATGATGGCAAGGGGGTCTTGGCGGCAGTATCGATAGACGGCGGTGTGAGGTATAGATTGCCGTCGCGATTCGGGGATGTGCGCGAACCGGCTTGGTCGCCTTTTCTTCAATGAAGTAGTAGCCGGGAATGAAATACCGAGAAGACAATGGATATTGTATGATCGGAAATGTGTAATCAAAACTTGACGGGAAAATGCCATGAAATACCAAGCAAAAAATATGTTTTTGGGTGTAGCCTTCTTCAGCGCCTTTTTGGCTGGTTGTGCTTCTACTGACACTGATGGTAGCGGTCAGGAAGGTGCAGACAGCGTAAGCACGTACACAGAATCTACTGATTCAATGAACGATTCTTACAACACTGACGATATGGCGAACCTCGAAACTGTATTCTATTTCGAATTCGACCAAGCAACTTTGACTGTGAAAGCACGTCAAGCATTGGACGCGCAAATTGCTCGTCTGAAAAAGACTACCGGCCCTGTGCGTTTGGAAGGTCATGCTGATGAGCGCGGCACCCGTGAGTACAACATCGCCCTGGGCGAGCGTCGTGCGATTTCTGTTGCTGATTACATGGCAATTAACGGTATTCCACGCTACCGTATAGAAACCGTAAGCTACGGTGAAGAGCGTCCAGTTGCATTCGGTCAGTCTGAATCAACTTACTCGCAAAACCGTCGCGTAGAACTGAAGTAATAAAAAGGCGTACTGATGCAGTTTTTAAAACCACTGTCTCTGCTGCTGCCGGCAGCGTGTTTGTCGGCACAGCTCTGGGCGCAAGCCCCAGTTGTTGATGTAGGCTCCGCTCGATCTGATGCACAATCAAATCGAGGAATGGAAGGGGAGATGTACCAACAACTTCAATTGCTTCGCCAAGAAGTTATGGCGTTGCGAGGGACGGTGGAAGAACAAGGGCATCAGTTACGCCAGCTTAAACAGCAAAGTTTAGACCGTTACATCGATATCGATCGTCGTTTAACTGCTGGCGGCAGTTCTTCTGATGCGATGACCGATTCGCCAGATTCTTTAGCTGTTGGCTCGCCTTCTGAGGCATCCCCTGCGGCTAGTGCTGAAGGAGCTGTGCTAGCGGGCAGCACAAGCACACCAAGTGCAACTAATGAAACCTCACCTTCCTCCGTTGTTCTTGATGGTGATGAGTCTTCAGATTACGTAAAAGCGTATGATTTGGTGAAAAGTGCCTCATACGATGAAGCCATAATTGCATTTACCAGTTATGTCGAAAAATACCCCACTGGGCGTTACACGCCTAACGCTTGGTACTGGCTTGGCGAATTATATGTTGCCATCAAGCCTCAAAATTTGTCGGCTTCAACACAAGCATTTCAGCAATTGCTCACCGATTACCCGGATCACGGGAAGGTTCCTGCGGCAATGTACAAGCTAGGTACTGTTTATTTCCTGAATGGTGATAAACAGAAATCGCAAGAAATGCTAACCCATGTCATTGACCGCTACGGTAATACGGGTAACTCAGCCGTCAACAAATCACGAGAATTTCTCCGTAAGAATTTTTGATTTTTCGCGGGGTAAAGCTTGCGCGGCTGGTCTCCGGTAATAAACCTGAATCCGGCTGCCAGTCTTAATGAACGCGAACACGCTACGTATTACTGAAATCTTTTACTCACTGCAAGGTGAGTCCCGCACGCTAGGCTTGCCTACGGTGTTTGTTCGTCTGACGGGCTGCCCACTGCGCTGCGTCTATTGCGATACCGAATATGCCTTCCACGGCGGCGAACGCCGTCAGATTGAAGATATCCTAGCCACGGTTGCGTCTTACAAGCCTCGTTATGTCTGCGTGACGGGGGGTGAACCCTTGGCCCAGCCAGAGTGCCATACCTTGCTTGCTGCGCTCTGCGATGCCGGTTATGAGGTGTCTATCGAAACCAGCGGTGCGCTTAGTGTCGAGCACGTTGATTCGCGGGTGTCGAAAGTCATGGATTTGAAAACACCTGCCTCGGGCGAGATGCATCGCAATCTTATGGAAAATATTGCGCATATCGGGCGTCACGATCAAATTAAGTTTGTGCTGTGCAATCGTGAAGATTATGACTGGGCGAGATTTCAATTAGATTCACAAAATCTAGCGGATAAGGCTGGCGAAGTTCTGTTCTCTCCCAGCTTTGGTCAACTAAGCGCCACTGATCTTGCAGACTGGATAGTCGAAGATAATTTACCGGTGCGTTTTCAAATGCAGCTGCATAAATTGTTGTGGAATGACGCGGCAGGACATTAATTTATTGCGTTTGAGTGACGTAGTAATAGCAATAGAGGAATGGTTTTGGTTAAAAAAGCAGTTGTTCTTGTATCGGGTGGCTTAGATAGCGCTACGGTACTTGCTCAGGCAGTGGCGGCGGGTTATGAATGCTATGCCCTAGCGTTTGATTACGGTCAGCGTCACCGCGCCGAATTGGTCGCTGCCAAGCGAGTTGCAGAAACGGGCGGCGCCACCGAGTTTAAAATCATCAATCTCGATTTAAGCAGTATTGGTGGTTCCGCGCTTACCGATATGAACATCGCGGTGCCAGATGCCGGCGCAATAGGCATTCCGGTTACCTATGTCCCTGCACGTAACACGGTGTTCCTATCCATTGCTCTTGGTTGGGCAGAAGTTCTGAATGCAGATGATATTTTTATCGGAGTAAACGCCGTTGACTATTCAGGCTACCCCGATTGTCGCCCGGCATTTATAGAAGCCTTTGAAACCTTGGCAAATGTCGCCACCAAGGCCGGTGTAGATGGTCATGGCATGCATATCCACACGCCACTGATGAAGCTCAGTAAGGCCGACATCGTAAAGCTGGGCGCTTCCCTAGGGGTGGATTATGCGCAAACCGTGTCGTGCTATAGCGCTAATGACAAGGGCGAGGCCTGCGGGCGGTGTGATAGCTGCTACCTTCGACGTGAAGGGTTTGAACAAGCTGGGGTAATCGATCCAACCCGATATAGCAAGCCCTAATAAAACTGCTTTTTTTATGCGTAGGTGCTTGTTTTTTATTTGGAAATCCGTATTATAAGCGCCTCTTTCGGGGCCGTTAGCTCAGTGGTAGAGCAGTTGGCTTTTAACCAATTGGTCGATGGTTCGAATCCATCACGGCCCACCATCAAATTCCGAAGAAAATCAAAGCGTTGCAGATATGCAGCGCTTTTTTTTGTCTCTAGTTTCTTTCTGAGACCGCCACGGGCCGCTTTGCGCCCATTTTGTGCGCAGACGCTTATATAAATTAAATGAAAAATCAGCCGAAATGGCTAGTTAGTCTACTTGGGCCTTTTTTCCCCTTTGACTGGTTCAGGCTAGCACCAACGACGAGCAAATTTTTCTGCTCATTGGCGACCGCAATATTTAACAAGCCGCTATTTTTCGACTTTCAACCCCGTCATTTTCATACTCGCAATGTTATCGGAGTCAGTCTTTTCGCCTAGCCGCCAAGGTTTACCCTCGCAAATAGTTATATTCTTGCAGCTCTGCAAGCATCCCCTGCACGGTAATCTCGTTCTTGTAGTGCCCATAATCGCCCCAGTAATTGCTCTAGAATTTTATAATTGCGTGTTCGTCCATAACCGACGGTTTTAGATACGTACTTAATTAAGTAAATCGATCAAGGCGGACTTTAATTTACTAAACTCAAAGCTAAACCCTCTATTTAATAACGTCTGCGGCACTACTTTCTGGCTATTTAGTAACAAGCTAGATGACTCACCCAGCAAAGCGTGTAAGACAAACCGTGGCATAGGAAAAATTGCTATACGACGCAGGGATTTCGCAAGTGTCTGAGTAAATTCCTTGTTTTTCTCCGGGTTTGGAGCCACCAAGTTAACCGGGCCGGAAATGCCTTTGTCCTTTAATAGGAAGTGCATCGCAGCAATATGATCACGATGGTGAATCCATGCCATGTATTGCTGGCCACTGCCTATAGGACCACCAAGACAAAGTTTAAATGGCAATAGCATTTTTGCTAATGCGCCACCCTGCGTAGCTAAAACAATACCTGTCCTCAATAACACTACCCGTGTGTACGGTTCGGCTTGCCGCGCAATACTTTCCCAGCGTATACACAGGCGTGTTGGGAAATCCCGTTCGGATACCGATGATTTTTCCGTTAATGACTCATCTCCGCGATTGCCATACACGCCAATTGCCGAGCCACTTAAAAACACCGACGGTGGCGTCGCGCTTTTGGCAAACAAATCTACCAATTGTTGAGTTATCTCCCAGCGACTCTGACAGATAATATCCTTTTGCTCCTCACTCCATCGCTTATCAACAATGGGTTCCCCCGCTAGGTTTATTACCGCATCAAATTCATTGAGATGTGGAAGCGTTGACAGGGATTCAATGCAGGTAACCGAGGAGGGCAACGTCGATTTTGCTCCCGCAATCGATCTGGTGAGCACGGTGAATTGGCAATCCTTAGCGCTTTCAATAAACGCCGATCCGATTAAGCCAGTACCACCGGTTATTAATATATTCATCACATCCCTCAGTTAATAGACAAATAACTACCGCTGCTAGAGTAAGTTCTCAATGCAGCTTTCTAAATTGGCATCCACGCGACTATCGCTGCTAAGTTGGCGACAGTCGCGGCAGTGCCACTGACACCAAAACGCGTATTTTTTAACCGCGTCTCGTCGATCAAATTATGCTCTCTATACTTCTAAGCATTATCCTCATAAAGAACGACATTGGATTCCCTGGATTTGTTCGGGAGCTCTGCTGCCGCCGCAATGCTAAACCGTTGACTAAATAGATACGTCGAAAAGTCGGAATCAGATAATTCTAGGACAGTAAATGCCAATCGTCACAGAGGCCTGTTGCCCAGCACAATGTAACCGAGAATGTGAATTTTGAAGGTTGGCAATATATAGCTAGAAACGGTGCTTGATTAACGCTTGATTCGCCCCAATAATCCGCGAACTGCAGACACTGTATATAGCCATCATGTTTAAGCCCCCAATAAGTACAAAACTGGATAAGCGCTCGGCGCCGAAGATGCTGGTTTGGCTTTTTGCACTTGTTGGTATGCTTGCCACTGGGGTTAATTTACAAGCCGCTGTGCTGGACACCGGCGAGCATGTTAATACTGCAGATTCGGCGCAAGTCTTTGTTTTTTCAAGTGGCAGTAGCTCCGCTCTTCTGTCTGAGCGCGATGACAGTGATCATCTCTTAGATACGCCAACAATAAATGCCTTTGTCAGCGTCAAGTGTCATTGGCAATTCCTTGGTCTGCTGAAAGCGGCTAGTAGCTGGCTTCCTACGCTGCAGGCTGCGTTTCACCTGCGGCCACCGTTGCGCGCACCACCGCTTAACTAATCCTCTTAATTTATCTGTAACGATATTTTTATTTCATTAATTTGAAAGGATTATTCATGCGACTCTTCTCAAAACGGGCGGTGATTTACTTGCTGCTTATACTTCTTGGTTTATCCTGCGCGGTGCCAAATTTTTTGAATGGGCATACGCAGACAAACTTACCTGCGTGGTTTACTCAAAACACATTGAAGCTTGGTCTAGATCTTCAGGGCGGCTCACATCTGCTGATGAGCGCAGATACTGCGCCACTTATCGATGGTGCACTGGAACGTGTATCGGAGCAGGTATTACTTCAGCTTCGAGAGAATAACATTGCCTACGCAAAGCCGAACACGGAAGGCGCAAGCTGGCATATTACCTTGCGCAACGCAGACAAGCGTGAGCAGGCGGCAGCGCTAGCAGCGACGAACAATAGAACCACCGAGGGCCTGAGAATGTTTAAGGTGTCTAGCACTGAAAACACCCTCAGTATCTCACTCACGGATGAATATATAAGCCAGATAAAGAAAGACGCAATAGACCGCAGTCTTGAAGTGGTTCGTAGGCGGCTAAATGAAAGTGGTTTGGTTGAGCCGAGTATTAGCAGGCAAGGTGACGATGGCATATTGATTCAAATGCCGGGTGTGAGCGATCCCGCTTATATCCGCCAGTTGCTTGGTACGACGGCGCAGATGTCTTTTCATTGGGTGGCTCGACCTCAGGCGGCGACGCCCACGGTGTCGGTGCCGAGCAGCAAAGACCTGCAAAACTATACCCTGGAGAAACGCGTCGCCATGAAGGGCGAGCATATCAGCGATGCTAGCTTGGGCTTTCACCAAAACACCGGCGAACCGGTGGTCACATTCTCGCTCGACGACGTTGGCGCCAAGCAGTTTGGCGAAATGACCCGCGCCAATATTGGTAGGGCTCTGGCCATCGTTCTTGATAATGATGTGATTACCGCGCCGGTAATTCAGAGCGTCATTGCCGGCGGCAGGGGTGAAATCACTGGGAACTTTAGCTCCGTTGAGGCGAGCAATCTCGCTCTGCTGCTTCGCGCCGGTGCGTTGCCTGCGCCCTTAACCGTTGTTGAGGAGCGCACTGTTGGACCGGACCTTGGTAGCGATGCTATTCAAATGGGCTTGTTTACCGGTGTGTTCGGCGCGGCCTTGGTGTTGATATTTATGACGGTTATTTACCGCGGCTGGGGTTTAATTGCCTGCTCGAGCTTGACCATTAATATTGGCTTGATCTTTGGCCTATTAAGTCTATTCAAGGCGACCCTCACACTGCCCGGTATCGCGGGTATTATTCTCACGATTGGTATGGCCGTTGACGCTAACATCCTAATTAATGAACGAATCCGAGAGGAGTCGGCACGCGGCAAACGGGCCATGGCAGCAATTAGCGCGGGCTTTGATAAAGCTTACGCAACGATTATCGATGCCAACGTAACCACCCTCATCGCGGTGGGTTTGCTGTTCATGTTTGGTAACGGGCCAATACGTGGCTTTGCGGTGACGATTGCCATCGGCTTGCTGACATCCATGTTTACGTCTATCGCGGTTACTCGGGTATTGATTCAATGGCATATACGAAACCGGCAAAGAGAGATCCTTTCCTTCTCTGGATTTGCGAGCTTGGATCGGCTGAGCAAGCGCAAGACTAACTTTATGGGTGGGCGCTTTTTGGGCTTGGCGCTGTCGGCGATACTGTCGCTTAGCTCGGTGGCGCTGTTTTTTGGGGTGGGTTTAAACTATGGGGTCGACTTCACTGGCGGCACCTTGGTGAATGTGAAAACCGAGCAACTGTCTGTGCAGGCTATGCGCAGCAATTTGCTGGCCCACGATTTTGATCGCGCGGCGATCCAGGAATTTGGCGACAAGGGGCAGTTTTTAGTTCGGCTGCCAGCACACAGCGGTGACACGCAGCTAAACGCCAACGAGATTGATTTGTTGAAAAAATCAATTCTCAGTGAAGACCCATCTGCGACATTTCCACGGGTGGATATGGTCGGTCCTAAAATCAGTGGTGGCTTTGCCGACGCCGCTATACTCGCTGTGCTTTTGGCCGCTGGCGGCATGCTGGCGTATCTGTGGATTCGCTATGAGTCGCACTTTGCCGCCGCCGCCATTGCTACCATTGGTTTGGATATTACCAAAACCATCGGTTTCTTCGCCTTAACGGGTTTGGAGTTCAATTTAACCGCAGTCGCGGCGCTACTCGCGCTGATAGGCTATTCGATTAACGACAAAGTCGTTGTATTTGATCGCGTGCGTGAAGGACTTCGCGCAGATCCGAATGCCTCTCTCCTAAACGTCCTCAATGATAGTATTTCGGCCACGCTGACACGGACGCTCTTCACCTCGGCAACCACCTTGTTGGCGATACTGCCAATGGCGGTAGCGGGCGGCGAGGCGGTGTCTAGTTTTGCCAAGCCCATGTTGTTCGGGATTATCATTGGCACGAGTTCGTCAATTTTTATCGCGTCGCCAATCTTGTATTTTCTTGGTATTGGACGAGAACGAAAAGGTCTTAAGCAGTTGCGGCCTAGTGCCGAGGACGTTCGTCAATCCTTAGCGCATATTCCTTAGTTACTACGTGTGCTGCGCGGATACATTCGGTGCGGCACACTCCTTAGTATTGAACGTTTTAAGAAGCGAATGGCGCAAATACGGTTCTAAATTTAGATGGATTTCTACGCAAACGACATGAGATGCTGCCGACGAATTTGGCTTGCTTTATATAAGTCGGGCAACGTTCGCTGGCGAGATACCTCAGCAACTCAATATTATTTAACATTTATTTATAGGTAGTAAAAAAGATGACACTTGCACTATTGGCCATTATTGGTGGATTTGTGCTGCTTATTTGGAGCGCAGACCGTTTTGTTGAGGGCGCCGCTGCTACGGCTAAGCATCTCGGTATGCCCAGTTTACTCATTGGTATGGTGGTTGTCGGCTTTGGCACATCAGCACCTGAGATGGTGGTGTCCGCCATGGCGTCGCTAGACGGCAATCCGGACCTCGCGCTCGGCAACGCGATCGGATCAAACATAGTGAATATCGGCCTTATTCTTGGTATTACCGCTGTGCTAGCGCCGATCAGCGTCCACTCAAATATCGTGCGCAAAGAGCTGCCATTACTGACGCTGATTGGCGCTGTCGTTGGCTTTATACTGTGGGACGGCGCGCTAAGTCGCTTTGAATCATTGTTACTGCTTGGCGGATTTGTAGGGCTCGTGGGTTGGACCATTTTTATGGCCCTGCGGGCGCGAGGCGATAATTTAGAAGTCGAAACGGATCAGCTGCTAACAGCCCATGCAATGCCAATTAAAAAAGCCTTGTTTTGGCTGGTGCTAGGTTTAATTGCACTGATTATCAGCTCACGGATTCTGGTGTGGGGGGCGGTCACTGTCGCCCAAGCGCTCGGGGTAAGCGATTTAATTATTGGTCTGACGATTGTGGCCTTTGGTACGTCGCTACCAGAGCTAGCTGCGTCGATCATTGCCGTTCGTCGCGGCGAACACGATATTGCGATTGGCAATGTGGTGGGCTCAAATATGTTTAACCTATTGGCGGTTATTGGCATTGCCGGTTTGATAAATCCCGTTAGTGCATTTCCCGCCGAGATCATCAGCCGCGATTGGGCGACCATGATGTTGATGACCGTTGGGCTGCTAGTCATGACCTATAGCCTACATAAGGTGGGGCAGCTAAATCGGCTTAAGGGCGGCATCCTGCTGATGTCATTTGTGGCATACAACGCGTGGTTGTTGTTGACGGTGATGAGCTAGCTAGGATTCTGACTTATTAATACGCCGGTCAACGACGTCTCCTGAGCCACTAAAACTCACAGCTTGCAGCGCCGCCAGAGTGGGCGGCACTGGATCTTGTTTCAAGCTAAAGCTAGTTACAGCTTCCGGTATCCAGATTCACGGTTACAGGGTTGCCTGTGCTTAGGTTGTTAGCATCAATGGTCACAGTCTGGCTGGCGGCGCGGTAGCTCCAGGTGGGCGCGCTGCCGTTTACTGTGACTGTCTGTGGTTCTTCAATACCCTTAAAGCGCAGTTCCCAGCTGCGTGAATTCAACGCTCCGTTAAAGTTTTGTCCCTGAGCCGCTCCGATAGTGAGTGTGTGACAGGCACCGTTTGCTGACGACGATAAAGTGATCGGTGTCCAGCGATAAGCACCTTGTTTATAGGCAAAGCCGCGCCCTTCATCTTCATAGAGTTCGAAGTTGCCGTCGGCACCTGGCCAGACATTGATAATTAGATTGTCTTGCGGGCCATGGGCGCTAGTGGGTAGCTGCGGCTGCATGGGCAGAATAGCGCCCTTGCGCATGAATACGCCGTATTCTTCAAGCGGTACGCTGCGGCTGATTTTTCGCGGGCCGGTAAATTCTTCCCCAGTGAAGAAATCGACCCATTCGCCGGGTGGTATCCACACATCGATCATTGCTGGGTCGCCGGGCGCTGCCACCGTGGCGATGAGCATGTCGTTGCCGAGAGTGAATTGGCTGCTGTACTGATAGGCTTCTTCGCTTTCAGGCCATTGCAGGTACAGGGGGCGTGTCATTGGTAGGCCCGTGTCATGCGCTTTGCGACTGAGTGTGTAGAGCATTGGCACGAGTTGGCCGCGCAGACGCAGGAAGTCGCTGGCTACGGTTTCGGCCTTACCGGGATATTCCCAAGGTAGGCGGTCGCCGTGGTGAGAGTGCAGGCGAAGGATGGGCTGGAATGTACCAAGCTGTATCCAGCGCACGTACATGTCGTCGGGTAGATGCTGTCCGGTGTTGAGCCTGTTGGTGCAGTCACTGCCAGGAAGGGGCTCGCCCAGAAAGCTACCAATGTCATGTGAGACATAGGGCAGGCCGATGTTGCCTTCTGCTGCGGTCATTGCAGCTTGGGCCGCCATAAGCTCCCACGTGGAGCATGTGTCGCCGGTGAAGTGAATGCTGTAACGATGCTCTGCAAATGCGCCTAGACCATTGTTATCGACGCCATCGAAACCATTCTGGAATGAGCCGCCTATGCGGGAAAAGGCCGGCCATCGGGAACCCATGTCTTCATGTTGTTTGGCATAGGCGGCATTAATCCAGGTGTCGGCGGAAAGACCTGGGGCCTGGGCACGCGAACCTTCGCAGCACCAGTCTAACCACCAGAAATCGATGCCGGTGGTTTCAATGGGCTCATGCAAATCAAAGTAGGCGTCGAGTTGCTCAGCCTCGGTCCAGTCGAATATGTAGCAGGGTGTTGAGGGGTCAGCCTGAATGATGCTGCAGGGTAGTTCGGCATCATCGGTCATCAGCTTGCCGGTTTGGGCGAATGTGTCTGGGTAGGCGGGGTCGGAGCCAGCAATAGATGGATGCACATTTAAGCCGACATCAATACCGCGTTCGTGCAGCCAGCTAACGAAACCATCTGGGTCGGGGAAAATGTTGCGGTTCCAATCCCAGCCATTCCAAGAGCAGGCATCGTTAATAGGCGCTTGAATCACAACGTTCCAGACCAGACAGCCCAGTGGCTGGTGTACCCGTTTCCAGTCGGTATCGATTGAAATAGTATCCAGAGGTACGCCATACGCGGAAAAGGATTCAACTTCGGTACGCCATTCGGCATCGGTGTAGGCCCACCATTTTGAAAACCAAACGCCTAGTGCTTTCTTGGGCAGGAGTGGGGCGGCACCGGTGAGGGTGCGCAAGTCGCTAAGACCCTGCACGTAATCTAGACCGTAGCCGAACAGGTAGCCATCCTGATAAGTGCCGCCATCATTAGGGCGAACTTCAAAACCGGGCGCTGACTCTGTTAGCAATACAGTGTTGCTGTCGTTAAGTAGGTACCAGCCTTCGCGACTCAGTATGCCTTCGTGCAATTCCTGCGGGTCTTTTTCATTGTCGAGGCCTCGACGCCAGCCTCCGAGGTTGCCGGGCTGAGGTGCGAATGACCAGTCGGGGTGGACTTCGATGACGTCACTGCCGCGCAGTACTTCAATCGCGAGATTGTTTGGTTTGAAGGAGCCCGTGTTTTGTTTGTAGCGAAGGGTCAGGGCGCTAGTTTTGACGATACGTACGCCGTCTTCGACACGTGTTGTGTAGTCAGCAGAGGCCGGTGGGCGTGTGCCGAGAGTCTGTGTGGGGCGGTCTTCAAACTGACCGTTCTCGGCATATTCCATGCGGACTAGGGTAGGTGAAATAACCGTGAAGCGTGCATTGCCTTCCTGAACGCTGCCGCTATTGGCAGTGCCTTGCTTGGCACTCGAGCCAGAGCTGCCGCCGCAGGCGGTGGTCAGCATGATCAGCAGGAATGCGGCGTATTTGATGATGTGCGTGGCTATGGTTTTCATCATTTATGGGCTCGTTGCAGTATTTAATATGCGTTGTCGGGGGTGCGGAATAAGTCGAGGTTCACGCACTCCGCCATGGCGGCGTAGCCTTCAGGGCTGGGGTGTAGGTTATCGCCGCTATTGTATTCAGCGGCGAGATAGCCGGGATTCTCAGGGTCTTCGAGGCAGGCGTCGAAATCGACGATGCCGTCGCTGAGTTCTTGTGTGCGTATCCATAAATTGACGGTATCACGACTGGCGCGGGCTTCAGCGGTGCCGTGCATCACATCGATGCCGATGGGCAGGTCGCCAATCAGTGGCATGCTATCTGTCACCGCGCCTTCAGCTGGCGGGATGGTGCCGAGGGTTATTTTCATTCCAGCGCGATGGATGTCTTCAATCAGCTCGATGTAACCGGCAATCATGTCTTCCGGGCTGGGCGCCGCGCCCGGTTTTGGGTTGCCAAAGTCATTGGTGCCGATCATCGCAAGCACATGGGTCGCGCCGGTAATGGCGAGAACGTCATAGTCCAGTCGGTCAAGCATGGCTACCCCAAATTGCGGCAGCCAGCCGTCATTCAATAATTCATTGCCACCTATGCCGGCATTGGCCACAGATATTGGCAAGCCAGCTTCGTGAATACGGCGCTGTAAGTGGTTGGGGTAGCGTTGGTCGGTCGAGGTCATGCGGGCAGGTTCGCCACTCAGAAACTCGGTCGTGGAGCCGGAGCCATCGGTAATGGAGTCGCCCACCGCAACTAGGGTGGTAACCTTTTTCGCCGCGGCTACTTCCAGGGCCTCGATGGCCAGAAAATTACTGGCGTAGCCGTCGGGGACTGCTTGAAACAGAGTGCCACTCGGGTCGGCGCTGTGATCACCGGGGAGGCTCATATAAAGGATTTCGTCTGCGCCCAAGTGGCGTGTGACCTGCAGCGTGATTGCAGGTGCGTAAAAGCTGATGCCGACACGCTCAAAGGCGCGAATCGGATAAGCAATGGCGTCGGTGACAACTGATCCTCCCGCCGGAATGGTGATACGGTTTTCGCCACCCACTGTCAGCAGGCATTCGCTGTCAGGTATCAGCTCGGGGGCGCCGGGTGTGACTTCTTTGGCGATGTGAATATTCTCCAACGTGACAGGCAAGCTGGAGTAGCGATTGGACAGTTGCAGCCGCATGACTTCGCCATCCCAGTGTGGGGCAAAGAACTGACGAACTGTTAGTGCGGTAATAGGGTGGGTAATAAGGGCGTCGGTGGGTGCAGTGCGCCAGCTGGTGACCATGTGCTGGCCCGCAGGTATTGAATCTACCGTCGAGCAACGCGCTAGAGAATCAAATGATGTGTCGCTGGGGAGTGCGTTGTTAATGCTTGTGTTGCTTTGCTTATTGTCACCGCCGCAGGAGATTATGGCCAGACAGGTGCAAAGTGCCACGCAGGCTCTGCTAAGTCCATGTAAGGGAGCATATAAACGACAAGCCACAGTGTGGCTTGCTAATAGATATGTCACGGACAGTGCTCCTGCGGGAATATGTATTGGGTCTATATTGGCGTCTGTTTTTTTTATAATCGTGCAGTCATTAACTGGCACTAGTCAGTGTCAAATATATATGTGATACTTCTTCGTGTCAAATATGTAGCTTTGAGCAAGTAGCCATGAGTTCTATGTCAACAAAATCAGCGCCGACTCCGCAGCGTAGCGGTAAGTACGCCGGCAAGGCAGCGAGTACTCGCCAGGCAGAACGCCGAAAAAAGCTACTATCCGCTGGTATCAAACTCATTGGTCGCGAAGGCTATGCCGCGACGAGTATCGATGCAGTTTGCCATGAAGCAGGGCTGACCAAGCGTTACTTCTATGAGTCCTTCACCAACAGCGATCAGTTGCTTGTTGAGGCCTATCGGACAGTGACGCAGGAATATCTGAGTACGATAATGCTGGCGACAAGGCCTCACCTCAATGATTCCCGCGAGCTGGTGAGGGCCGGATTACAGCAAGCGTTTGGGTTTGTAAAAGACAACCCGGATAAGGCGCGGCTCATAATGATTGAGGCTATGTCTGTTCGGAGTCAGCTGGGTCAGATGTATGGGAAAAGCTATAACGAGTTTGTGGAATTGCTGGTAGGGTTCACCAAGCCATTTTTACCCGATAGTGGATGCAGTGATACCTTGCTGGCTGTGATGGCGAAAGGTGCCGTTGGGGCAATAATCCATTTGTGCCAAGGCTGGATTGCGACAGGCTTCAAGCAACCGGTAGATGAGTTGGTCGCAGGCACAGAACTTATCTTTAGCGGTATGGGTCGCGAGCTGGGGATACTGGTCTGAGCAGATGCACCTATCCTCATCGTCGATCTATAGTTTTGCGTCGGGACGAGGGTGGGGAAGTCCCCGCGAGAGTTTATGAGTCGGCGGTTTTAGATGAAATAAGGCCGCTGCTGATTGTGGCCCTTGTTTAATGTAAAGCACCCCAAATTGACCTATCGCCAGGGGTGTTGTCTAAAAATACAAACGTCTATTTACGCTGCAGGCTTGCTCTGAGTAGTGCGGCCGAGTTTTTCCGTCTAGTCCCCATTTCTTCTATATCGACTTTGTTATTGTCTGCACACAGAGTGGGCTATAAGTTGATTCCTTTCCCGCTTGTAGCTGTGACACAATGGCGCCCGCTTTGTATTTTGTGAGCATCGCAGGCCCGATTCGGCTTAAATCGCGATTGTCTCTACCTCCTTGCGCAAAGCAAAGATTATCAATGGGCCTTTTTAACGCTGGCAGTAAATAGGCTTCATATATTTATAAGAATTGGAGTGGGTATGATCGATGTAAGTGCTGCGCGACTAATGAAGGTTGCGGTACATAGAGTAGGCAGCAAAGCGCATGACGAAGGGATTAGCTTGGCGGAGAGCGAATCTACGGTCAGTGAATCATTGGGTGAGCTGTTTATAGATCACTATTTACTGCCGCTCTCAAAGCAGAAAAACGTATATGACTTCTTTCATGAATCAGATATTTCCCTAAATGCCGTTGCCAATATTTCCGGAAAAATGTTCAGAGAAGAGGGTGAATTTATCGCCCAGACCCAGGCGCTGGCAAAGCATTTGTATGCCGTGTCTACCCATCAGAATATCTCGTCAGGCGATCTGCTTTTTTTGCTGTATTCTGGCGTTATGGTGAATGGCATTGAGTCTACCGTTCTCGCCGTGATGAAAATGGAGAACAAAGACAATTTTATAGAGATAAATGAGAACTCCGGTACGTTTGAGGTATCTGAGCGATCAGGTGTTTCACTGAATAAAATTCAAAAAGGCGCGTTAATTCTACCGGGTTCAGCGGGTGTTTTGGTCGTCGACAATCTTGGTCAAAAAACGAAATACTGGCTGGATACCTTTTTAAAGGTGACGCCAAGAGCAAGCTCGAAATCCTATGCAAAAATATGCGGATCTATTTTAAAGGGGGTCACGTCTAAAATAGAAGATTCCCAAGTAATCACCGAGCTCAACGAGGAAATTACAGAGAAGATTAACTCCTCAGACCTGATGTCGGTCGGCGAGATTAAAAGTTTATCATCCCGCTATATAGATTCAGAGGCGCTGGAAGAAGTGATGTCCGGTGTGGCCAGTAGCACCGGAATTGATATCTCTGATAATTATGAGATCAAGGCAAAAGATGTTGCGAGGCAAGCCAAGCCGATTACCAGCAGGGTTAGAGTGCGCGCTGGCGTTGGGATGATAATTAGTGACGCTAAGTATTCCGTATCGGGCATATCGATTAACGACAACAGCGACGGCTTTCAGGCTATTATCGATATAAAGTCGCGCAAAAAAGATTAATAGAGGAAAGCTGCTAATGCGTAAATTAATCCTTGTCACACTTGCTGTGTTGTTAATGACGGCATGCTCACAGCTTTCCAATACACAGGCGAGCTATGCTGGGCCAGTCGCTTATATTAACGATGCGAGCAGGAAAAAATCGGCCATTCGGATTTATTTTTACGAGTTGGCGATGGTAGATGGCAGGGACGTTTACGCTAGCTCAAGCTGTCATTACGACGGCGGTGGCAGCGAGCAAATCGGATTGAACGCGTGTTCCGCACGTCACACTGTGCCTGCAGGAGAACACACCCTGCGCATTCGGGCAGTTAACTACTTAACAGTGCCATTCTTCTCCCTGTTTAATGATCGTTATAAAGCAGAGGGCGATGTCACCGTAAACCTGGCCCGCGGGGTAGAGTATTTCGTGAGAGGAGAAATCTTTGATGACCGCGCCGCGGTGTGGATAGAAGATTCAAAAGGGAATCCAGTGTCTCGCCGAATTGAGACGAAATAAGCCGTAATACTCAATATATCCGCAGTGGGCTGACGTGATTGGCCCACGCTGGCGAGTTAGTTGATTCAACCATAACTTGGTCAGCTGTTTACCGGGTCAGGAAATGCCTCTTAGATAATGGGAGTATTTGGCTCTAGCGTCACATTAGCGGTCAGTCACAGCTTTCGCGTAGTCGAAACAAGTGAACAAGAGAGTGCTTGCCATTAACACCTTGGTGAATCACTTAACCGATTGAAATTTATACAAAACGCGATATGATCAATGGAAAGGAATGTTTGGCAGAAATAAAGGGAAGTAGTCTCCGTTTGACCGGCACTCGCTAATGGCGATATTGCTACATCATTGAATTCCCTATAAATTTCTAGTCAACGTAAAAGCCAGTTCCGTGATAAGGGGGCCAAAGTGATATATGGCCAGAGTCGTCATAACAAAACTGTTATACGGCACCGAGCGAGCATCTGATTTTGAACCAAAGCGGGATTATATTGCCTTTCCAAACTCCCTAATAATCTTGCAGATGATATCGTTTCAATATCAGTTAAAACTCACAAAATGAGAAAATGAAATTGATTAAAACTGACTGGGATATATTTAAAGCAAAATTTTCAGAAAATCCACAAAATGCTTTTGAGTGGATGTGTTATCTACTTTTTTGCAATGAATTTAGCGTGAAAACTGGAATTTTTCGTTATAAAAACCAATCGGCGATAGAAACCAATCCAATTTCCTCAAATGGAGTTAATGTTGGTTGGCAAGCTAAATTTTATGATGCCGCATTATCTAGCCACAAAGATGACATAATAGAAACGATTACAAAAGCGAAACGTGATTACCCTGATTTAAATAAAATAATCTTTTACACAAATTCAGAGTGGGGCCAAAACAAAGGAAAGGAACCACAAGGAAAAATAGAAGCAGAGAAAAAGGCAAAGGAGAACAACTTAGAAATTGAATGGAGATGCTGTAGCTTTTTCGAATCGCCGTTTGTTGTCGATGATTGTAGCCGGATCACTTCGTACTTCTTCACTCAATCTGATAATTTATTTGGTCTTTTGGAGTCGTTTGAGTCTCATGCAGGTGCAATTCTGGACGATATTGAAACTGCTATAACATTTGGCAACGAAGATGTTTCAATCAATCGCTCTAATATTATATCAGAAATTGAAAAGTCAGATACTAGCGCGTTAATTATAAGTGGCGAAGGCGGCACAGGGAAAACAGCTCTAATAAAAGAGCTTTATGGCAATAAGGGGGAAAATGATGCCTTTTATGTCCATAAGGCGACGGAATTTTCTGTTAGCAACTTGAATGAGTTCTTATCGGGTGTTTTTTTAAAGGATTTTATTGAAGCACATGAGGGGGCTGACAATAAAACAGTTGTCATTGATTCAGCGGAACACTTAATTGCTCTAGAAAATACTGATCCCATTAAAGAGTACCTATCCAGCTTAATCAAAGCCGGATGGAGGGTGTGGTTCACCACGAGAAATACCTACCTAGATGATTTGATTTTTCAACTATATGAAGTGTACAAAATTAGCTTTAAGTCGGTACATCTAGAAAATCTGAACGAAGATACATTATTCGAGCTTGCTAAAAAACATGATTTTGTCATCCCTGATGATAAAAAGCTCAAAGTGCTCATATTGACTCCATTTTATCTCAGAGAGTATTTGAGGCATTATCAGGAAAGCAAAGGCGCAGGCTACTTTGAATTCAAAGAGTCTTTATGGCCAAGAGTCATTACAAAACGGTCCCCACAACGAGAACAATTCTTTATACATCTTGCCGAAGAAAGAGCTAATTCAGGAAGATTTTTCGTAATTCCAGGCTCTAGCTACTCAAATGAAACGGTAGAAAAAGCGTTGGTTTCCGATGGAATAATTAGCTATGAGTCCGCTCGTGGATATTTTATTACTCATGATATTTATGAAGAATGGGCGCTCGATAAATTCGTCGAGAGTAATTTTTTATCCTCAGAAAATTCAGAAATATTTTTTGATAGAATACAACAGTCTTTGCCCATAAGAAGGGTTTTCAGGCGGTGGCTATCAGAGAAACTTAGCGCGGCCAATGAAGAAGTTAGCCATCTTATTGTAGAAACCTTGTCATCTCGCAAAATATCTAATTTGTGGAAAGATGAAGTTCTCGTTTCTATGCTTCTATCCGACTATTCCGATTACTTTTTTAACGTTAATAAAGATTCACTATTGGAAGACGACTTCCGGCTTCTCAAACGGATATGTTTGCTGATAAGAATAGGATGCAAGGAGATAGACAATAGCTTTTTTGATAGGCTTGGTGTGAGAGCGCCGGATATTTTATCAATGGAATATGTAATAACCAAGCCGAAAGGAAACGGATGGAAATCGCTTATCAAGTTCATCAATGACAATCTCGAAAAGATAGGTGTTAATAATCTCAATTTTGTATTGCCCACCCTCTACGACTGGAACAGCCACAACAAGTCTGGCGACGCAACTAAATATTCCAGCCTAATTGCATTGTCGTTTTACAAATCAGGAATCGAAAACAACGTCTATATTAGGGATGATGGTTTTTCCAAGCAGTTAATCCTCACCATTCTGTATGGGGTAGGTGAAATTAAAAGTGAACTTGAAGCTATCGTTGATGAAATAATTCTAAATAATTGGAGGCGACATAACGATCCATATCATCTAATGAGTGACTTCATTTTAACAAAAATGGAATGCTTTAATGTTGCTATGGAAATTCCGGAAAAAGTGATCGCTCTAGCCAAATGCCTTTGGGTGTATGAACAACCAGAAAACGACGATTATTTTTATGGATCAAGACTAGAGTTAGATCATGAATTTGGTGTTGAGAATGGACATCAAGACTATTTTCCAGCCAGTGCTTATCAAACACCCATATACGCCCTGCTGCAAACCAATTTAGAATTAACATTAAACTTCATTATCGACCTAATAAATTATGCTTCAAAAAAATATGCAGAATCCAACCTTGATAAGGGCCAGATTGAAACAGCAACACTGTTACTAGATGATGGGAAGGAAATTGATCTACCTATTTCAAATCGTCTTTGGTGCATGTACCGAGGTACACAGGTAAACCCTGATTTATTAGAATCAATATTAATGTCACTAGAACGTTTTTTTCTTGAGAGAGGAAAAAACACCAAAGCTCAAACGCTTGAATATTATCTAAACTATATCCTAACTAGATCTGAATCTTCTGCACTCGTGGGAGTTGTTGCAAGCGTTGTATGTGCGTTTCCTGAGAAAACATTCAATGTAGCTAAAATTCTATTCAGAACAAAAGAGTTTTTCTTCTTTGACACATCTCGAATGATGCTGGATCAAACACATAAGACTCAGCTTACTTCGCTAAAAAATTTTAGCATCAATCAGATAAATCAATATCACGAAAATGAAAGGATAAGCGCCTGTGACCAAAAACATCGGAAACTCTCATTAGAAAGTATTGCGCTTCACTACCAGTTTTTTAGAACAGAGGAAGTAAGCGAGGAGGAGTCAGAGAAAAGGCTTCAGGAAATTTGGGAAATCCTTGATGTTCACTACATGGATTTACCAGATAAAGAACAAGAAAAACATCAAGATAAAACATGGCGTTTATATTTAGCCCGTATGGACAAAAGAAAAATGTCACCTGAAGTGAAGGAAGTAGAAAATGGTATAGCAATAGAATTCAATCCAGAGATTGATCCAGAGCTTAAGGAATATAGTGAAACGTCCCAGCGAGAAGCGAGCAAGCCGTTTACACATTCCGGTTTAAAGGTTTGGGCTGATAGCAGGCTCTATAATAGAGATAACTACAAAAAATATGAATCATATGAAAATGATCCACTGACTGCTTTGGGCGAGGCAAAAGAAATATGGAATCAACTTTCAGAAGGCAACATGGGGGAGACATTACTGTTTGATCGAGCCACACCATCGTATGTATGCGCCGTGTTATTGCGGGACTTTAAGGAAAAATTAGCAAAAACCGAACTAGATTTTTGCAGGGAAGTCATATTTGAATATACAGATATCGTTAACAATGATGATTACATGCACCAGATCGGCGACGGCCTTGTTCCTGCGTTATTTGTACTCCCAAGATTGATAGAAGATTTTCCAGACGAAAGACTAACTATCAAGCTGCTATTAATCAAAGCACTAATGAGGCATGACCCAATATCGATGATGGGAATGGATAGGATAAATTCAGTAGCCATTCAAGCTGTTCAGCACTTATGGAAGAATGAATCCGAGTTCATGAGGTCGCTGTACATTGGGTATTTGGTAATTGCTCAAAAACATAGAGATGTTCGGGATCGTTTAAGACAAGAGGCATATAAGCAGCACAAATATGAAATTAACGGCAATGATTATGAGCGGGAGTTATTTAAAGAATTAGAGAGTGCAGTAAGGAGTATCGAAGATGAAACCATAACGGAATCCGCAATAGACAATATTGAAAGCATAGATAACGATATATTGATAACTGCTTTTCAGCTTGCACCATTGGATGGCGAACACAAGAAACCAGTACCGTTTGCCGAGGAAATTATTAGGATAATTTCACAACAATTGCTTTCACGAGACAGAGAAGACCGGCTTGATTATGCTTTCAGATATGAATTTTTAAAGCACTATGCCCGTTTTATCCTTCATCTAGAGAATAGCGAGAAGGACAAATACCTTAAATATTTTACCGATAATTTCAACTTGAGTGAAGGTGTGGCAGAGTTGTTAAATGAATTTGTTAGCGCTGAAGACTCATTGAATATGCCGGACTCATTTTGGTATGTTTGGAACCGATTTAAAGGCCACATCGTTGATTCAATAAGCAATCAAGGTTGGAGGCATGATAAGGAGCGCATAGTCGAATCCTTTTTATTTGCGAGAATCACTTGGAAGGATGAAGCAAAGACATGGCATACATTTTCACCGGAGAATAGAGCGTTTTTTAGTGATTTAAGCGGTAAGATAGGTGGTGAATCATCCTTTATATATAGCATCTGTAAACTCCTTTGTGGCATAGGAAGTGAATTTTTAGATGATGGTATTTATTGGATAAGCCATGCAATAAATACTTTTGATATCGACTTATCACAAGAAAAATCAGGAAATACGCTATTTTTCTTGGAAAGATATATTAGAAGATATCTATTCAAAAATCATGACAAAATTAGACGAACGCCAAATTTACGGGCGCAGTCAATGGTGGTTTTGGATTTCCTGGTTGAGCAATATTCAATTACTGGTTATCTCCTAAGAGAAGATGTAGCCTAGCTAAAAAACATTGTGGCCGAGGTTTACCGAAAAACCAAAACCCTCAATCAAATACGAAGAATATATTATCTGTAGTTTGTGTCGCTCCTATCCATACGTTGATAAATGGCGACAGATTCAAGTGCCGTATAACAAGTTGCTGCACACGGATAAATTACTCGCTGTGCTCCTAATTTACCGGTGAGCAAAGCGTTATATTTAAAGGATAGATCAAGTTGGAAACTGAGCTTAAAGAAATAGCTAACGCAATAAGTAACTTGGCTACTGTCAACCCAGTAAAGGACTATTTATTTCCATTAACCATCGTTCTTCTCGGTGGCTTAGTTGCACACTTTTCCGCTGCATATCTGAGATATTTAGACGCGCAAAAAGAAAAACTAGATATTGCCAATGAATGGATATTAGGCCTTCAGTCAGCTTTTAATTCATTAGTGGCGATCAAGGGTAACTACTTTGGAAAGTTAACTGACCAACCGTTACAAAGAGCTGGTGTGTTTCCTGAAATTATTGGGTCATCACAAACACTTGATTTAAGGGTGAGCAAGCTATCTTTTATTGTCCCATCTACAGACGAGTATTCGGAAGAGTATAACCTTCATACGAATCCAGCTTACGTATCAGGTTTGCAGCATAACTACAATCTTTTAATAAACAGTCTAAATCAAAGGAATATATTGTGTTCAAAAATATTGCCAATTTTGGGCCATCATTATTCTACAGAAGGTGTGCACCTAGACCTAAATCTAGATCAGATCTTTGAGGTCATACCTCCATCAGAGTTTTTTGGATATATTCAGCTTACTGAGCAGATAATCAAATTTACGGATGAATTACTTATTGCAATCCATAATTTTCTCTGTGAATTCCCCGATATATGCCGGTTTTCTATAGATACAAAAAGAGTTAGGCATTACAGAAAAATATTAGAAATTTACTACGACCGAATGGACCTTTTAAAAGAATCTGTCGCCGTGGACTATGGTTCGCTAGCCGAACTCTTTCAGGTAACTGAAGAAGAAGCTAGAGAAAGATTTAATACGGGTTATGAAAATCAGCCAGGCCCTATAGTAAAGACAACTGATATGTTGAAAAATCCAAGTGTTAATCAGGCGATAGAAAGATATAGATTGAATGAGTTAATTAAAGAACGTCATCGCTATTGGTGGAGATAAATATAACAATGCAAATAAGTCTGACGGCTTTTACGTTCCTTGCTTTGCGGTTTTACGCTACGCTACCGCAAAACAATCCACTGCAAAGCCGCAGCTGTTTGCGGCGTTATGAAGCCATACCATGAGTGAGAAATCGCAGAAAGTCACTCTCATCGTCGCTTACACGCTTTTAGTTGCGTTGGCATTATTCTTTAGCCCTGGACTAAGCGCAAAGTCGATAATCGGTGCAATTGCCGGTTCATTATTCGGCCTCCACTTGGTCTATGCGTACCTTTTTAATACAACCATGCATATCACGGGAGCTAGTTTTGACCCGGGAGAGCGCCAAGGCCAACGAGGCTTTCTCTTTCTTATAGGCATATTTACAATTGCGCTTTGCATATGCTTTTTATTAATCGGCATCAATGAATAACAGCAGAAACCAATCGTTTCATAATCGGGTAGCCGAGGGTCGCTAGCCCTCAGCCCCTACAACACCCTGGATCACCCATCGCACAAAGTGCTCCAACGTCCGCTTTTACCAAGACCGGCCTGCGTCTACACGCTCGACAAGATCCTATACCAAAAATGGCCAGCCTCAGTTTTTACTCTAAATAGACCAACAAGCTCATTCTATGGGTGAATCGGCAAGTTTGGCTCTTGCAATGCGTAATCGCTAAGCCAAGAATTACGTGATTCACTGATTGCGATTGAAAAGTATTTTAGCCGTGCCCCTCCTGCAGTATCCTTAGTTAACTCAAGCCGTATTTATTGTGTATTGTCATGCAATAGACCCTAGGACCTTATAGTGCGGTATCGGCTAGCTGGAGACAGAAATGAAATCGATTGTGGGAGGAGGGCCTAAGAAGCTTCTCTATACCTTGAAGACCGCGAATAAGATCGGTCTACTTAGTTCGGCTAAAGCCTTAAATTCGAGCAATGCCTGCAAGGCGTGTGGCTTGGGTATGGGTGGTCAGCGCGGAGGTATGATTAATGAGCTGGACGAATTCCCCTCGGTTTGTAATAAAAGTGTTCAAGCGCAATCCACCGATATTCAAAAACCCATTCCCCCTGAAATATTTGCACATAGCCTGGACGAGTTTCGGGCTCTGTCCGCGTTCCAACTTGAACACTTGGGGCGCTTGGGTAAGCCAATTTATAAGGCGGCGGGCGAGCAACACTATCGCGAAGTGGCCTGGGATTGGGCGCTGGATCACGCCGCCGCGGGTATGGCAAAGGTAGATCCCGACCGGAGTTTTTTCTATAGCTCAGGCCGCTCTTCGAATGAGGCGGGTTTTGTTCTGCAGCTGATGGCGCGGCTTTACGGCACAAATAATATTAGCAACTGCTCTTATTACTGCCACCAGGCGACCGGCGAAGCCTTGGGTAATACGGTTGGCACCGGTACGGCCACTGTTGAGCTTGATGATATCGCCCACTGTGATTTGTTTTTCCTGATCGGCGCAAATCCCGCCTCTAATCATCCGCGGCTACTCCATAAACTGATCGGCTTACGCCGTCGCGGTGGTGCGGTAGTCGTGATCAATCCGCTGCGAGAGGCGGGTTTGGTGCAGTTTGCTGCACCTAAAATGATCAGCTCTATGATCAAGGGCGGGGACGAAGTAGCGAGTATTTATTTGCAGCCCAAAATCGGCAGCGATATCGCTTTGTTCACGGCTATTGCCAAGGCGGTGATTGAGAAGGGAGGCTGCGCGCAGGCCTTTATTGCGCAGCATTGCAGCGGTTATACGGATTTTTTAAGTCACGTTGAATCTCAGTCCTGGGCTACATTGCTAGATCGCTGCGGTATTGCTAAAGAGCAGGTTTTGCAGGTCGCCGATATGTATATCAATTCCCAGAGCGCGATTTTTGCGTGGGGTATGGGTATGACTCACCATCGTCATGGCGTCGACAATATTGAATGGATTAGCAACCTCGCTTTACTGCGCGGTATGGTCGGCAAGGCTAATGCCGGCCTGCTGCCACTGCGCGGGCATAGCAATGTGCAAGGCATAGGAACGATTGGGGTTAAGCCGGTGCTGCCCAGTGAAGTCTTTGAGCGCATAGAAGCAACCTTTGGGGTGAGCTTGCCGAGTAAGAAAGGCATGCACACGCTGGAGTCGCTGGAGCGGGCTCATGAGGGAGGTATAGATGCGGCTCTCATTCTTGGCGGAAATTTATACGAAGCCACGCCAGACAGTAAGTGGGCTGCCAAGGCGCTGGATAATATTGGTCTGAAAATTTTTCTGACCACGACCCTCAACCGAGGCCATATCACCGGCGTCGACAGCGGCGAGGTGCTGGTGCTACCCGTTTGCGCGCGGGACGAAGAGCCAGAAGCAACGACGCAAGAATCGATGTTTAACTATGTTCGTTTAAGTGATGGTGGTATTGAGCGTATTGCATCGGTTCGTTCAGAAGTGGCTATTCTTGCTGATATCGCCGCGAAACTGATGCCGGCCAGTAAAATTAATTTCAGTGAATTTAAGCGTCATCAGCATGTTCGTGACGCCATCGCTAAGGTCGTTCCCGGTTTGGAAGAGTTGGCTGATATTGATGTGGCCAAACGTGAATTCTATGTACACGGTCGGCTCAAGCACACGCCAGAATTTAACACTGACGACGGAAAGGCCCGCTTTGTGGTTCCGCTGAGCGTGGTCGAATCAGGGTCGTCTCAGCGCCCCTTTACCATGATGACCATCCGCAGCGAAGGCCAGTTTAATTCCATAATCTACGAAGAGAATGACAGTTATCGCGGTGTTACAAATCGTTGGACGGTATTGCTGAATCAGCAAGACGCACTGGAGTTGGGGGTGAGTGAAGGCGCGACGGTCGATATCAGCTCTGACTACGGAGAAATGCGTGGTGTTGAGGTGAAGTTATTTAATCTGCCGCAGGGCTGCATTGCTGCGTATTACCCTGAGGCAAATGTATTGAGTTCGCGATTAACCGATCCGCGTTCACATACGCCGCAGTTTAAGTCGATCGCGGTTTCGGTGTCGCGGTGTGAGTAACGCGGTGTGTATTCGCTATAGTTAATGCCCTGTATCGCGGGTTAAGCAGCAGACGCTCTAAGCAGCCTCCCCATGGGCCTGGTTTCAAGTTCAGTGCTAAAGGCGTCGTTTTCCCACGCGATATTCCCGCCAATCATTACCAATGGTACAACGCCGTCAGAGCGATTAACTAGTTGTTCGTGATTGTATTCATTGCGGTGCTGACGAATAACATTGGCTTCCCCGTCGTAATTAGCTAGCTGTTTTGGGTCGATCAAGATCAAATCAGCGACATCACCTTTGTTAATCGTGCCCGCCTTAACGCCAAATAAATCAGCGGCGTCTTTCGTCAAACGTTTTACGATATAGCTAATATCTTTGTCGCCGCCGCTTGATACTAGCTTTAGGCTGCGCAGATTCACATCATAAAATGCCATATTGGTAAGGTGCGCACCGCAGTCGTTAAAACCTGGCATCAGCAGCGGGTTCATGAGTAGTTCGCGAATTGTGTCAGGGTTGCGATTCGCGGTGACCGTACTCCAGCTCAAATCGAGGTCAAAGGTCCGCAGTAGTTGCAGCATAAAGTCGGCTTCATCACTGATCCAAAAGAAGTCCTGGTTAATGATGCTTAGCTCCTGCTGACTAATGTCACTGGGGATATTGCCGCGTTTAATATCAAGTATGCGATCCAGTACATACTGCATATTTAGGCCAACCCAGTGATCAATGGGGCAGCGTTCCACGGTCATATCGCTGAGTTTGCGGTTAAAGGCATAGTCTTCAATATTTAATTTGCGTTTTAACTTTGCCAGGCCCCAGCCTTGTTTTCCTTTTAGCCACATTGAACGAAAAGCGCTTATGTATTCAGGGTCATTGAGAATAGTAAGTCTGGCTTGACGATCTTCTAAATTCGTTTCGTTGAGTCTCCTTAGCTCCGGAATTTCTTCAGATAGCGGGGTGACTGCGCCATCTGACCATACTTTGAATGGCGCACCAAGCGCCTGCAAATGAAAGTCGCCTTGAATAAATTTGGAATTTAAAATCTTCGCTAATAATTTAGCCAGACGGAGTAATCTCCAGTTATTGGCCACATCCAAGGCCGCAACGACGGTAGTTCGCAAGGGCTTTTTATGTAATCTACCGCTGGTAAGTAAAAAGGTTTTGATGGTGTTAATGGCGCTGTCCTTCGGTGGTGTCGCCTGCCATACCGCGCCGTGGTCGCGCACAACCTGGGTAAGCTTTTTAATCTCACCGTATTTGGCAAATTGGGTCGGTATGGTTTTCTCGCAATTAGGTTGATTTGCCAGGTAATGGAAGGGAAGCGCATCGGTTGAGAAGCCCGCGTAGCCAAGTTTGAGTGCGTCGCTAAGCTTAGCTTGCATGGTCTTTAGTTCGCTGTCGTTGGGATCGCGGCTGATGCTGTTGTCGAAACCCATGGCGTCAATCCGCAACATGGAGTGGGGCATTAGGGCGACGACATTTGGGCCAAGGTTAAGCTCTTCCAGGTGTTCCAAGTATGTCTTTGGTGAGTCCCAATGAACTTTTTCCGCGCAGCTGCGCAGAAAAGATTTGGGTAAATTCTCAACTCTAGCGAAGCAATCGACAATCGGGTCTATATCACCGCTCCGTTGGTTGCCAAAGGCCAGACCTAAACTGCAGTTCGCAATGACCACGCTAGTTGTGCCGTGCCGAAGTGATTCGGGTAAGCCTGGTGAAAATTCCAGCTCCAGGTCGTAGTGGGTGTGGATGTCAAAAAAACCTGGCATTAGCCATTTGCCCTTGCCGTCAATAACGCGCGATGCATTGTCTGCGGCTAAGTCTTTACCTCGTGCGACAATTTTGCCGGCGGCGATGGCGATGTCTTCAATAATGGCGGGCTCCCCATTATTAAAAATCTTGGCGCCTTTTATCAGGGTATCGAATAGCGGTGATGAGCTCATGGATTTTACCTATTATGTTATAAGTGCTCGAAATAACTGGCTAGCATGCTTGCGCCCAGCTCCAGCGTCGTTTCCTTTGATTGGTCTGGTTTTCCGAATACATGGCGGTGTACCAATCCTTCGGCCATCGCGAATAAGTTAAATGCAACGGCCTCGGCATTTTCAATATTAAAGCTGCGCACGAAATGTAATACGCGCTCGTCCAATAGAATTTCACCTTGCTTTAAAATTTCTGCGAGCTTCGGGTCCAAAGTCTTGCGATGTTCTAATACTTGGTGCAATTCTGGTTCCGCTTCGTGGAAGGCATAAATCAGCTTGAGCACGTAGTGGAATATGTCTTTGGTGGTATTAGCTTGTTTACTTATCGATATGAATTCTGTTGTCGATGGTACTTGTTGATAAAGATCTTCGATGCGCTGCTGCGCGATGACGCACAAAATGTCTTCTTTGTTTTCGAAATATTGATAAAAGGTGCCGGTTGCAACGCCGGCTCTACTCGCGATTGTCTTTGCCGTGGTGTTGTCATAACCCTGCTCAACAAAGCACACTTTCGCTGCGCTAATTAAAGCGCTGCGTTTTTGCTTGGCCCTAGCTTGGGTAGGAATTGCTTTCATTGTGGCGCTCTAATATTGAATTTTGTTGGTGTTGTTTGAGTAGTGTTGTTGGCAATATAGTCAAAACTTGAACTAGACGTCAAGTTCGGCTTTAATTGAAAAACGCACAGTTCTGGTTTATCAGCCGTCGTCTAAGTCTGGAGTCGAGATGAGTTTCGAAAATGCGGGTAACTTACAAAACGATCTTGCCGCGTGGAAGGCAAGTGGAGAGTACTTAAAGATATCTGGCCATCAAATATTTGTAAAAGACGAGGGCGATAGTCAATTACCGGTGTTGTTGCTGATTCACGGCTTTCCAACCTCAAGTTGGGATTGGTCAGGCGTTTGGGATGAGCTAAAGACCCATTTCCGCTTAGTCGCTCTCGACATGCTGGGTTTTGGTTTCTCTGATAAGCCCAATGTGAGTAGTTACTCGATTCACGGTCAGGCCGACATCGTCGAAGCGCTTATAGCGGCTAAATCCTTAGACAGCTTTCACGTGTTGGCTCACGATTACGGCGACACGGTCGCACAGGAACTTTTGGCTAGGCAGCAGAGTGGCGCGGGAATAGGCCGATGGCTGTCGTGTTGCTTTTTAAACGGCGGGCTATTTCCAGAAACCCATCACGCCTTATTAACGCAGAAATTACTGCTAAGCCCATTGGGGCCGCTGGTGAATAAATTAGCTGGATTTAAGCGGTTCAGCGCTAACTTTAGCTCGGTTTTTGGCCCGCATACTAAGCCGACGGCGGAGGAGTTGGCGTTGTTTTGGCAGATAATTAATGAGAAAGACGGCAAACATATCTTTCACAATTTAATTACCTATATGCGAGATCGCAAGCTGCATCGCGAGCGTTGGGTAAAGGTCTTACAACAATCTGCTATTCCCCTGGCACTGATTAATGGCTCCCTTGATCCTGTGTCAGGTGCTCATATGGTCGCGCGCTATCAAGAGCTCAACTGCCGGCTGGACTACCTCGGTGTATTGGCGGAAATTGGGCATTATCCTCAGGTGGAAGATTCAACCGGAGTCGTTAAACACTACCTTACCTTTATGGACGGGATAGGATATCAATCGAAATAGCCAAACCTTAGTGGGCTGTATGGGTGGTGCAGTCGTTGAGAAAACACCTTTAATTCGACGAATAACAGTATTTTATTAGTTTGTGCGAATAAGCTGAGTAATTGTTCGGCAATGATTTTTGATTAGCAATAGTAAAAGAGAAGGCCGCTGAGCCAAGGTTTGCTATCATCAGCGGAGGTAGTTCGGCTTTCGTTATGTGTCATAGATGTGCGGAAGTATTACGTGTAGAAATGAGTGTATTAGAATCAGATTTTTAAAATTGAGCTCGTTGGTAAGATTTAAGGGTGTCTTGATGAATATATTTAATAGAATTTTCGTTCTCTGTTTATTGCTAAGTACTAACGTTGCTTTTTCTGAATCGGGCTCGCCAAGCGCAACAGCACTAGACGTGTTTAAAAGTCCCTCCTGCGGCTGCTGTGGAAAGTGGGTTGAGCACATTGAAGAAAATAGCTTTACTGCGACGGTTCAGCATCCCTCTAATTTGAATGAGACTAAGGCCGCATTGGGTATTCCACCAAATTTAAGTTCGTGTCATACCGGGGTTAGCGCCGAGGGCTACTTCTTTGAAGGTCACGTACCCGCTAGTGTGATGGCGCGATTTTTAGCAAACCCACCGGCCGACTCTGCGGGATTAGCCGTGCCCGGCATGCCTGCAGGTAGTCCTGGTATGGAGATGGGTAGCAAGTTCACGCCGTACAACGTTGTGCTTGTGAAGAAGGACGGTTCTAGTGAGGTCTTTGCGCGTATGATGTCTTATGACGATCAGTTTTAGTCTCGTCGTTAGTAGTGTGTGGTGTGCTTGGACCACTTAAAGAGGGCGATACTGTGGGGCCTGGAGCGGCCCGTTGAGTGCATGAAAAACACGACGTAGTGTTGGCTTCGTGCCTAATGGATTCAAGATCGGATACACCGCATCTTAATTGGATGTCGTCAAATTCCACGGCGTAATCGCCACCAATTTAGTGCGCGGCTTCCAGGCATGGATTACCGTTAACTTTGTTGTCAAAGATAGCTTTTCTTATTCCTAGCCACTAAAATTAGGCTTTACGAAAAAACACTCTTTATAAGATTGTAAACAGGAAAGCCGCCTAGCTATTTATGGATATTTTCGGAACAAAACCCGTCTTCAATGAAACCCAGCAGCGCATTATAGACGCCGCTACCAGCTGTGTTAAACGCTGGGGAGTAGAAAAGACCAGTTTAAACGATATTGCCAAAGAGGCCGGTGTGACGCGGCCAACGGTATATAATTACTTCCCCAATCGACAAGATATATTGAGCACGGCGCTCGTGCAGTCGACCTATGATTTTGCAGAGCGACTTTATACGCATTTTAGAAAGTTTAAAACACCCCGCTCACGTCTTTTGGAAGCGGTGCTTTTCTGTGTTGAAACCCTGCCCAATGAACATTCGCTCACTTTACTCACCGGCTCAGATCTGTCGGTATTCGTGAACGAGGGTGCACTGACCAATGAATTTAGTCAGCAAGTGCGGCTCAGTTTGTTCAAAGAGATATTGAAAGATAGTGGCTTGAGTGAGGCTGAGCTTGTCGAGTTAACCGAATTCGCCACCAGAATGCTGCTGTCATTATTAATGACACGCAGCGCCATTCCCCGCGATAGGGCGGCGCTGAAGGGTTTCCTTGAGCGCAGAATGTTGCCGGGTTGCGGATTGTAGGGTGGTCATTACCGGCAGCTACGCCGGCAATTTTTGCGCTGTGTCTAGGGCGCCACCGTTTTTATGGTGTGCGCCGACGGTAAGCTTAATTCCTTGCTCCAGATTGACTTTGGGCTTCCAGCCGAAATCGCGATAGGCTTTTTCAATACTGTAATAATGGTGGGTGACCATATAGCGGATGGCGAAACGGGTCATGCCGTTTTCACTATTTAGCGTGCCCCCTTTTAACGTATCAAGTCCTTCCATGATCGCCGCGGCCGTGTAAGCCAGCCAGAAAGGCACCTTTTTGGTGATGGGTGGGTGACCTAGTTCAACGGCAATTTTTTCGACAAAATCAAAGAAGGCCATTGGCTCGCCATTGGTAACGAAGTAGGCCTGCCCGCAGACCGGTGAGCCGGCCACGAGATTTTCTTCCGCCGCCAAAACCGCGTCCACCATATTACTTATATAGGTAAAGTCGGATAGCTTGTCGCGATTACCCACGGCGCGGGTCAAACTGCCGTTGGCTATTTTTTCGAGTATGGCGGGTAAAAAACGGTTGTCACCCTCGCCAAATACGACGTGGGGGCGAATAGCGCAGACTTGGGTAAGGGTGGTGCCGCTAAATGCCAACACGGCTTTTTCAGCCTTGATTTTACTGTCGGCATAGGGCGCCTGCGATATCGACGAGTAGGGCAAGGTTTCGTCACCGTATTCTATGTCCTTGCCTTCGTAGACTGCACTGGCCGAGCTTATATAAACCAGGCGCGGAATCTTGTTCGCGACACAGGCTTCCATAATGTTCAATGTGCCGTCGTAGTTCACTGCCCATACAGCGGCCTCTTGGTTGTGCTTGGTGTGCACAATTGAGGCGTTGTGAACAATAGTATCCGCACCTTGGCAGGCGTCGATAAGCGCTGCTTTGTCGCAAATATTGATGTTGATAAACCTCACGTCATCGCGAAAGGCGCTTCCACCAAAATCGAGGACAGTGACCTTGTGTCCCGCGTCTGCAAAGCCGTTGACCAAGTTGCGGCCAATAAACCCGCAGCCACCCGTTACCACAATATTTCGTTTCGTTGTCATAACATGCCCCTGTTTATATTATTTTGCGGTGCCGAACATTTGGTCCCAGAATGGGAAAATAGACGCGTAATTCGCGTTTAAATGTTTGCCGTGGTGAATGTCGTGTTTTATAGCCCAGAAATTTAGCAGCCGCAGGGCGGGGTGCGGAAACACCAGATTCGAGTGCACAATAATATTGACACTGGTATAGATGAAAAACATGATCGCGAACGCGGTGGTGCTGATTGGGCCCAATATAACTACGGCAATAAAAAGCAGAGATACACCGAAGATGTTTTCCAACGGGTGCAGATAGGTGCTCTCGACCGAGGTTGGGAAGCGTACGTAGTGATGTACGCCATGCACGTATTTCATTACTTTGGGATAGTGCATGCAGCGATGAAGAAAGTAATACATGAAGTCATATAGCATCAGTGATGCCAGCACTTCGCCGACCAAGGTTGCGACTGACGTCGAGCCAACATAGACCAACTTGTCGCCCAGGTAATAAAACGCAGCGACAAACAGCAGTAGTGAAAGCAGCATATTTAGACTGACATTGATGTATTTTTTGCTAGTAGGAATACGATTGCGCTCTGGCGTGCGGATACGATACTTGCCAAAGCGTTCTGATTGCACCGCCCACGTCATAAAGCCGATTAATACGGTGTTCGTCACGAAGACCGCAGCGATCATAATTAAAAAGTATGTGTTCATAAAAATCTCCCGGCGCTTAGCCTGGTCTATCCGTTCTTTTTAAGAGAAAGTGAAATAAGTTTGCACAGATGTTTGAGTTTCTGAATTAGGCCATTTGAAAACATCATGCGCGTTGACGCTAAGGCTACGTCGTAGTCGCTCGCCCCGACCGGAAAGAGTTTGGGTGGAATTTCAAATGGAAAGCGGTCGCTTAAAACGGCCTTTTGATTGGTGTATGCACGCAAGCCGTCACGGCCATTCATGCGTCCAAAGCCAGAGTATTTAACGCCGCCAAAAGGCAAATCCTGGTTTAGGTAACACAGCCCGAAATCATTGATGCAGGTAGCGCCGGCCTCTAGTTGATCGGCGATCTTTTCGCCGCGACGGCGACTTTTGGTAATAACGGAGGAGTGCAAGCCGAAGTCTGTGCTATTAGCCAGCGCGATCGCTTCTTCGTCACTACTCACTCTCATGATTAGCATGACCGGGCCGAAAACCTCTTCGTAACTGATGGCCATGTCTGGGCTAACGTCGGCCAAGATTGTCGGTGGATAGTAATTGCCTTGGAGATCCTCGTTGATAGCGCCTCCGCAAATAACGCGAGCCCCTTTGGCGATGGCATCTTTCACGAGCTTGTCGACAATGGCGACCTGAAGTGGAGAGGTCATGGCGCCCACATCAACATTGCCACCTTTTTGGGGCGGCCCCTGGCGCAGTGCGCAGGCGACTGTGCTCACTTGCTCTAAAAATGCCTTGTAAACTTTGTTGTGAACAATGATTCGCTCTGAGGCGATGCAGTTCTGCCCCAGGTTGATAAAGTTGCCACCTAGTGCAGAGTGAACTGCTTTATCAAGGTTGGCATCTTCGCAAACAATAAGCGGGTCTTTACCGCCAAGTTCCATTACTACCGGCACGATATTTTTGGCGCTGCCCTCGATAATGCGGCGACCGTTTCCCACCGAACCGATAAATAATATTTTTTGAATATTGCTTCTCACCAGGGCGGCGCCAGTGTCGCCATAGCCATTGATAATTTGCACGGTATCGCTGGAGAACCCTTCTTTTTCCAGTGCTTGATTGGTAATTTCCTGAAATTTACTCGATGACCAGGCGACCATTTCAGACGCTTTGATGATGACCGCATTACCCGCCATTAAGGGGGCGCCCAAGGAGCTTATTATATTTTGTAGTGGGTAGTTCCACGGCACGATACACGCAACAACGCCTAATGGCCGGTATTCAATTCTTCCTTTCTTATGCATTAACAATCCGGAGCTGACTTTCTCGGAACGGAGATGTCGCTCGCCGTTTTTAATTAGCCATTTCAGTTTATTGCAGGCAGCAAAAATTTCGCCAAGCAGGGCGTTTTCGTAGGTTTTTCCGGAATCTTGCACGATGTAATCGCAAAGCTCGTCTGCATTGTTCAGCAGGTAATCAAGAATATGTTGTAGTACCGCGCGCCGCTGTTTGAAACTGCTTTTGGCCCAGGTTTTCTGCGCGCGGTGTGCGCTTTCTACCGCCGCATCTACTTCACTTGCCGATAGTGCCGCAACTTGTCCCAGCGCGTGACCATTTGCCGGGTTGCTGCACAAGATCATTGCCGGTGAGGGCGTTTCCGTTTTCGCAATATCTACTTCAACAACACTGGTATTCATCATTATTATCCGTATTGGTTTTTCAAAGTGAGTGGCCGGCGAGAATGAAGTCCGCCGCGCGATAGGCAATCATCATTGTTGGCGCGTTTATAGCCGAAACCGGAATTTCGGGAATAACCGAGGCGTCGGCAACGCGAATGTTCGCTACGCCTTTTAAACGCAATTCTAAATCGACGGGCTGTTTATCGGTCTCGCCCATCGCGCAAGAGCCGCAATAGTGGAAGGTGGTCATTGTTGCCGCTTCAGCCCATTTTCTGACTCGTGTCTTATCGTCTGACTTGCCGCCGAGGCTCATGGCTTTATTGCCCCATGCCGCCATCCCTGCTTGTTCGGTAATCTTTTTCGCGGTGGCAACGCCGGCCAGCAGCGTGTCCATGTCGCGTCTTTCGCTGTAGTAAGCGGGATCGATTCTGGCTTGTTGCTCGGGGTCTGCCGACAGCAGGCCAATACTGCCACGGGATTCTGGCTTACCCAGGATGACCACAATGCCGTATATTTTTTCTACGTAGCTGCGAACAGCCGCTAGTTTAAAGGCGAGGTTTATCGCCCCGCGCAACAAACTGCGCAAGGTTTTGATTTTGTATAGGCGGCCTGGCAGGGCGAGTACCGGCGCCATTCTCAGCATCGACTTGTGTAAAGTGAGGGGAGCAGAGAACAGGACATAGCAGGTATCGGCCTGACCGCTGGCTAGCTGTGTGCTGGGATTGGCGCGGTTAAATCCGTAAAGTTGCGGGTAGCCAAAATCAATGGGATTTTTAGCGCGATAAAACATGCAAACGTTGGGGTGGTCGTGGAGGTTTTGGCCGACGCCGTCTGACTCTACGTCTACCGTAATGCCGACTGGTTCCAACTCATTGCGCGGCCCAATCCCTGACAACATCAATAGTTTTGGCGTTTCTAATGCGCCCGCGCACATGATGACTTCGTGCTTGACGCTGGCTTCGTGCATTGCACCCTGGTGGCGATAGCGCACACTAGTGACGACATGCCGATTATCGTTGTCACGCCGCAGGCAGAGCTTATGGACATGAGCATCGGTTTTAACAGTGAGATTCTGTGGCGGCTCGTCACGTATAAACGCAACGTAAGAGCTGCGACGCTTATCGCCCTCAAAATTCATCGCGTTGTAGCCGATTTTATTATTGATGCTGCCGTTGTTTAAATCCTGTTCTCGGCTAAACCCAAGAGCGGCGCTAGAATGAATAAATAGTTCGGTGAACGGGCTGCCGGCTCGGCTTCTTGGGCGCAAGGACTCTTCTAGTTTAATAAATGTTGGCTCTACGTCCTGCCAATGCCAGCCCTTGGGCCATTGGGCAAAATCGAGTTTGTCGCCACGGGTGTAGACCATACCGTTTACTGCACCGCTACCGCCCATACCGCGGCCACTGCCGGCAAAAAGGCTGCGGTTGCCGCAGTTGTCCTGCGCCGTTGACGCTCTGTCGATGATGACCGCATCATTGGCAAAGGCATCGCGGAAACCATCTGCGCTGAGGGTTTCTGGATTGCGGTCTGCAGCTAGCCCGGCCTCTAAAAGTAGTACTTTTAAATTACCGTGGTTTGCCAAGCGAGACGAGAGGATGCAGCCAGCTGATCCGCCTCCTACAACAATGTAATCAAAGACCTCTTGGCTCACGACTACTCCTTTTATTATGGCTGCGCTTGTGAACGATTTTGAGTTTATATTACTTTACACATATACATCAAGTGTAATGTGGTAAATATTTGTTCGCGGTGCCGATTGTGGCTGCTTTCAGTCAGAGTGACTGCTGGTGTGGGCTATCTGCGCATGTTCGGCTAAGAAAATGACGCGATAGCGGTCACGTACTTGGTGTTGAGCGACGGTCTTAAGTGCTGAGCTACTACTTCAATTTATCTGCAACTTTTGAATCAGCTTTTTAAATTCTTGCTGCTCTTTTGCGGTGAGGCGTGAATCAATCCATTTATCTATATTCTTATCGCCGCCTTCGCCCGCGAGTATCGCGGAGAAATGCTTAAGGACGCTTACTTTGCTGATGCTTTCCTGGGGGTTGTTGCGTGGCGTTTTGCTTAATATGGCTCTGACAGAATCGTCTTGATAGGGGCCGACACTGTGTGAGTTCAGGCCGAGTGCCTGGTGAAGTTGTGTCAGCTGTTTCGTCAATTTAGTAAAGGCGCGAATGCCAATCGTGGCCGTCATTTCTTGCTCTACTTCAGTCATCGCGGCGACGGAGTCATTTATTAGCGTTAAGCCCATTGGGGTGAAGCAGACATTGCGAACTCGCTTGTCAGCTGAACTGTTCTCGCGGCGAACGTAGCCTCGCTGTTCCAGCTCTTTAACCAGCCTAGATATGGCCTGCGGCGATACGCCGTTGTATTCCGCAAGGTCGCTCATAGCCGAGCCATCCAGTGCCACGTATAGCAATACTTGTGCGTAGGAAAGCTGGAGTTCCAGATGGCCGCTGTTGGCAAGTTTGGCGGTTAGGCGACTGTGTAGGTAGCGACCGAGCATGCCGACTATCATTGTTGCGGTGTGTTCTATATCACTTTGCGAGGCGTTTTTTAGGGTCGCAAGTTCAGCGCTGCGACCCAGTGCGGCGAGTTTAGCGCTCATGTCTTGCAGGGCGGCTTCGCCCAGTAGCTGTGCAAACTCTTGATTGATTTCAATGAGTTGCAAGCCCGCGTCGGTGATTAATGCCCTACCTTGTTTGCTGAGTGAAATCAGTTTGGCGCGACCGTCCTCGCTGTCATTCTGCTGGAGAATGTAGCCTGCCTTTTTGATGGGCTGCAGTGATTGCAGACAGAGCTGCTTGCTCATATTGAGTAGCTCGGCCAGCTCAGTGAGTCGCATGGGTCGTTGGTAAAGCAGGTTGAGTGGCGCGCTGTATTGCATGGCTAATTGCGGGTAGCCAGCATCACTAAGTGTCTGCATCACTCTCTTTTCGGTATAGGCCGCAATATCACCTAAGTGGCGAATCGGATTGCTGCGATAGCGCGCCCAATTACTGGCGATTAACGTGTCTTCTTTAGTCAATTAGGTGTGCCTAGCGTAGGGGTTAATACTAAACGGATATATATTAAATACTATTCATGTATTTACCAAATGTAAAACACTGTGTTACTTTAAATTTCACCCGATCACAGCGTAGCGGGTAAGACAATAATAACAATGAGGCACACGATGACCCTAGATACTGGGCGGTCGGCACCTGTGTTCGACCCGTACTCACATGCAATGCACGATGATCCATACCCGTCGTATGCGCGCTTGCGCGCTGAAGATCCAGTGCATTACAACAGCGAACACGGCTTTTGGTTATTTACTAAATGGGATGATTGCCACGCGGCGTTTCGTGATTTTAAAACCTATAGCAGTATCAATGGCCCGGCGCTAGAAGCTGATCAGAGTGCCGATGCGGGTTATCCCATGTTTATTAATATGGACCCGCCGAACCATACCCGTATACGCAAATTGCTTTCTGGCCTAATGGTGCCCCAGCGTATCAAGTCTTTAGAGGACTATACCCGCAAAAAGGCGATTGCCTTGCTGGAACCGATGCTGGCCAGCGGTGAGATGGATGTGATCAAAGATTTCAGCGCAATTCTGCCGATGGACGTGATTTCCACCATGATTCACGTGCCAGAATCAGAACAAGCCGATGTGCGGACCTGGGCGGACGATCTTATTTATCGCGAAGACGGTCAGTTCGGCTTGACCGATCGCAATGTAAAAGCCTACTTCAAAATAGCGGCTTACTTTGACGAGCTGGCAAAGTCCTTAGCTCATAAACCCTATGATCCCGATGATATGTTTAGCTGCGTTTTGCGTGCTGAGAAAGACGGCAAAATGACCCATGACGACGTCATTGGTTTCGGTATTTTACTTGCGGTGGCGGGCAATGAAACCACCACCAAATTAATCGGCAATATGGCTTATCGACTTTGGCAATACCCTGAGCAGCGTCAGCGTCTGCTCGACCACCCAGAGCGAATTGGCGATGCCGTGGAAGAGACGCTGCGCTTTGACGGCTCGAGTCAATTGATTGGTCGCACGGTAATGCAGGATGTTGAGGTGCGTGGCAAGAAGCTGAAAAAGGGGGATCGCGTTGGTCTCTGTATTGTGTCCGCCAGCCGCGACGAAGATCGCTATGACAATGCCGACGTTTACGATGTGTTTCGTGGCGAGCGGAATCACATGGCCTTTGGCACCGGTATTCACTCCTGTCTGGGTGCCGCATTAGCGCGTTTAGAAGTTAGGGTCTGCTTTGAAGAACTGCTTAAACGCATTCCCCACTATGACGTAGACGTGAGTCGTGCAGATCGAACTCACAATCCAAATGTGCGGGGCTATACAACGTTACCTATTCGTTTTACGCAAACTTACTGAGGGCTTGCGATGATGCATTGTGGCTTTATTGGACTGGGCAATATCGGCAAGCCGATGGCGGAAAACCTGGCTAAAAAATGCGCGACATACGATATGGCGCTCACGGTGTTTGATGTTATGCCTGCGCCTATGGCGGATCTTGCTGCCTTGGGAGCGTCGACAGCAAATAGTCCGGAAGATATGGCAAAGCAGTGTGAGTTGATCGGTATTTGTGTTCGCAATGACGATGATGTTGAGCAACTTTTATACGGCGCTAACGGCCGGGATGGCATGTTAAAGCTGGGGCGGCCGAACGCGATTTTTGCGATTCACAGCACAGTGACTCGCGACAACATTGTGCGCTGGGCAGCAGACGCTAAACAACACAATATTCATGTTGTTGACGCGCCAATTACCGGCGGCGCTGGCGGTGCGGCGGCGGGTACCCTCTGCATTATGCTCGGTGCCAGTCCTGAGCTTAGCGAGCGTCTGCAGCCAATGCTGTCTTGCATGGCAAGCAAACTGGTTGCAGCCGGTGAGCCGGGGGCGGGTACGGTTTTAAAATTGGCGAATAATTTAATGAATTACACCGCCTTTACGGCGATCAGTGAAGCGACTGCATTGGTGAAGGCTGCGGGTGTTGATGTTGAAAAACTATTTGAAGTCGGTGAGGCCAATGGCGTGATTACGCCGATGGCAAAGCAGTTTGTCACCGGTCGAGATGGTCTGTTTTCAGGGTGTACAAAAGACGAAATGTTTTCAATCTTTGGCCCCTTTGCGGGTTTGGCTGAAAAAGATTTGGACCATGCCCTGCATCTTGCAGCGCAATTAGGTTTGGAGTTTAGCGTAGCAAAAAAGGTGCGCGAGGGAATTCATCAAACCTTCTTAGAGGTGATTACCGCTAAGAGTTAAGTATCTAAATACCAGAATAAAATCGAGAAATAACTCGAATAGAGGAATTCAAATGTCATCTTTTGCCGAACAGCGGCTCTATATAGACGGAACATTATGTGATGCCGAGGGTGGTCGCGTTTACGACAATATCAACCCTCTTACCGAAGAGCTAGCCGGTGTTGCTGCGGACGCGAGTTGCGCCGATGCGGAACGTGCAATTGCGGCTGCGCGCCGCGCCTTCGACGAGACGGAGTGGTCGCGGGATCATCTCGGTAGGGCAAAGATTTTACGGCGCTTTGTGCAGGGATTAAATTCGCATATAGATGCGCTGCGCGCCGCGGTTGCGACTGAAACAGGGGCCACGCAATTTTTTGTTAACGGCCCGCAGTGCGACGGGCCGGTTGCGATGGCGTCGTGGCCGCTGGATTATTTAGAACAATTCACTTGGCAGCGCGATATCGGCCACTATGAAGTGATGGGCATAAAAAGTCGTCGTATTGTTTTTAAAGAGGCGGCGGGTGTGGTGGCGGCAATCAGCCCCTGGAATTTTCCCATTCAAATTAATTTAGCCAAGTGTATGCCAGCGCTGGCGGCGGGCTGCACGGTGATATTAAAGGCTGCACCAGAAACGCCGTGGACCGCGTCGCTATTGGGGCGCATTGCTGAAGAGGCGGGCTTACCCGCAGGCGTGTTCAATGTGCTGACAGCCAAAGACCCTGCGGAAATTGGCGCCATATTGAGTACCGATCCGCGTATCGATGTGGTGTCTTTTACTGGCTCGACCGCCGTTGGCAAAACCGTTATGCGCAATGCCGCAGATACGGTTAAGCGCGTGTTTCTCGAGTTGGGTGGTAAGTCAGCGATGGTGGTATTGGACGATGCCGATCTCGAAAGTGCCTTGTTTGGTGTATTCGCTGTTTGCGCGCACAGCGGCCAGGGCTGCGCTATTCCAACTCGCCTTCTTATTCCCCGTGCCCGTTTGGCTGAGGCAGAGGCCCTGGTAACAGCCTATTTAGGTGGTTTGTCTTATGGCAGCCTGGATACGAGTGCAGAGATGCAGGGGCCGCTAATCAGCGAGCGTCAGCGTCAGCGGGTACTGGCGTATATCGAGCAGGGAAAGGCAGAAGGCGCGAGATTGCTCATGGGCGGCGGAGTGCCCGCTCATCTTAAACGGGGCTTCTTCGTCGAGCCGACGGTGTTTAGTGACGTTGATAATTCGATGAGTATCGCTCGCGAAGAAATCTTCGGTCCGGTGTTGGTCATTATCCCCTATGATTCCGAGGCCGACGCATTGCGCATTGCCAATGACTCTATTTACGGTTTGTCCGGCGCCGTTTACTCGGCGAGTGAGGCGCGTGCCATGAATTTTGCCAGCCGAGTTAGAAGCGGCACGATGATGGTAAACGGCGGTAATTTTCTCGGTCCGGATGCGCCCTTTGGTGGCTATAAGCAAAGTGGCAACGGCCGTGAGATGGGGCCGGAGGGATTCGAAGAATATTTAGAAACCAAGACAGTGGCGGTTGCGGTATAGGAAACAAGTATGAGTGATTTTCATCATCCTATCGCGGGTCACGTTTATGCAGTGACCGGTGCATCAAGTGGCTATGGCTTAGCGATAGTGCAGGCAATTGTCGCCGCTGGTGCGGTGGTGGGCTTAATCGCGCGCGGCCAGGAAAATCTCGATTTAGCGCTGGCCACGATTGGCAGCGAAAACGGCTTTATTGCCACTGCGGATGTCAGTGATAGCAAAGAGGCCGGCGCGGCACTGCAGAAAATTCATGCGCACTTCGGTCGCCTGGATGGCCTGGTCAACAATGCCGGCATGGCGCGGCCGGGGTCTATTGAAACCTACAGCGATGACGAAATTACCTCGCAATTGCAGCTCAATATTGCGGCGGCGATGTATTGCACGAGGGCCGCCATTCCCTATTTAAAAAATGCGAATAACCCCCGTATTGTCAATATCAGCTCAGCCAGTGCAGAGCATCACGATGAAATGCAGGGCCTGTCATTGTACGCGGCAACTAAGGCTGCGCTGGAGCGATTGAGTCGAGATACCCGTCGCGAGGTTCAGGAGTATGGCATTGGCGTCACTATATTGCGGCCGGGCGCGGCGATGACTGAGTTTGTTGCTGACTGGGATATGGCGAAGCTCAAAACTGCCGTCGATGTTTGGAATGAGCGGCAAGGTCGCTGGATGGATAGCGGCATGGAGCCAGGACACGTTGCCGATGCCTTGGTTTATTGCCTCGGTGTGCCGCCGGGCGTGTCGGTAGATTTACTTGAAGTGCGCCCTAATAAATTAGTCGAAAAGTTTAAATTCTAAAGAGTATGAGATGGTTGCTATTACTTATATAGAGCATGACGGCAGCGAGCACTGCGTCGATGTTGAAGAAGAAATGAGTCTTATGGAAGGGGCGAGCTTGAATATGGTGCCCGGCATTGAAGGCATGTGCGGTGGTATTTGCTCCTGCGCAACATGCCATTGCTTTATTGATCTAGAAGATCAGCAGCGACTTTCGAATATTAGTGAAGGCGAAGATGCCATGCTAGATGGCCTCGCAGATCGGCGGCCGGAGAGTCGTCTTTCCTGCCAAATTCCTGTTACGGACGCTTTGGCGGGTTTGCGCATTCGTTTGCCAATGAGTCAGGGTTAGCTCGTAACTAAAATAATAACGGCGTGGGGGATGTATGACATTTAAAGACAAGGTGGTGGTGATCACGGGCGCGGGGCAGGGCATTGGCGAGTGCTATGCAAAGCGCTGCGCAGCGGAAGGCATGAAGATTGTCATTGCCGAACTCAATGTGGAGCAGGGGCAAAGGGTGGCGGCACAAATTGCCGAGACCGGCGCCGAAGTTGCCTTTGTGCAGACCGATGTGGGGGACGAGCAATCGTGTTTGGACTGCGCCGCGCAAACCGTAGCGCGATTCGGACGTATCGACTACCTCATTAATAATGCGGCGATCTTCGGCAATATGAAAATTGAAGGGTATTTGAATGTTGAGATGGACTACCTTGAAAAATTCATGCGGGTAAATGTCCACGGTAGCTTAATGATGGCCCGAGCTTGCGTGCCACACATGCCCAAGGGAGGCGCCATTGTGAATCAATCGTCCACCGCGGCGTGGATGAATATTGGGTTTTACGGGGTGGCCAAATTGGCACTCAATGGTTTAACCGGCTCGCTTGCCCGCGAATTGGGTTGGCGAAAAATTCGCATCAATGCCATCGCACCCGGTCCGACGGAAACGGAAGCACTGCGCAATACCGCTGGCGATTACGCGGATGAACTAGTGAAGCAAATGCCCTTGAGCCGCTTGGGTACACCAGAGGATATGGCCGACGCGGCGTTGTTCCTGCTGTCGGATCAGGCATCTTGGATTACCGGTCATATTATGAATGTCGATGGCGGCCAATTTATGCGCGTCTAGCGCGGGAGAAGTGTATGAGTAATACCAAGCGAGAGCAGGGAATCGCAAAATACCACGAGGTGTATTGCAATCAATTACCTGAGCCACCCGCGGAGGGGCAAGATCGCTTTTTTGACTATATGCTCAACTCCCTATTCGGTGATTTGTGGGCTAACGCGACCTTAAGTATTCGAGATCGGCGCCTATTATTACTAGGTGCAATTGCGGCCCAAGGCGAAGATTTTACTTTCACTATTCAGGCAGAGTCTGCTTTTAAGCGCGGCGAACTGAGTGAGCTTGAGCTCGAAGAGGCAGTGTTATTTCTCACCCAGTATGTTGGCTATCCTCGCGCGTCGAAGATGCGTTTGGCGCTAATGGGCTTGATGGCTAAGTTAAAACAAGCCGATACCAAGGGTGCTGAGGTTTAGTTATGGGCTTGTTGCAAGAGAAGACCGAGCAAAACAGAGCGACGGCGATTCAGTTTATCACGCTGCTGTCTGCCGGCGACGTGGACGGTTTTATAGCGCTTTATCACCCAGAGGCAAGTCTGTGGACATCTGGCACCACATTAATATCTGGTCGCTACACGCGTGAACAGATAGAGGCAACGGCACATTTTGTGTTCGACGCGTTTCCAAATGGTTTGGCATTTTTTGTGCGGGGCGTTACCGCCGATGGCGATCGGGTGGCGGTGGAAGCGGAGAGCGAAGGTGAGCATATATCTGGGGTGGTGTATCAAAATTTGTACCACTTCCTGTTTGAGTTTAAAGACGGCAAGGTGCTTTGTCTTAAAGAGTATATGGATACCGAGCGGGTTACAGAGGTTCTTTGCGGTGGCCAGCGACCGTCAAAGTGATATTAATTCAAATGGATGATGTTTTAACTTTACACTTTGATGCAAGTTGTAATAATGTAAATTAATGATGCAGCGTGGAATAGATATGAAATTCCGCGACTAACTGATCCTTAAATTAAAATAATGCAAGAACTGCAATCGCAGTAATGAGGAGCAAAAGATGGCGGCGACTTCTGCAGTGACCAGCCCGCAAGGGCAAGAGCCACCCAAGGCAAAAGGCGGACTACCGGTTTTGGGGCAAATGTTGGGTTTCGCGCGCAACCCCTATCAGTTTGTAAAAAAACTGTCTGATGACCATGGTGATATCGTCAGTTTTCAAATGCTGGGTCAGCGCATTGTTCTGCTAACCGGCGAGGAAGCCAGTACATTATTTTACCGCTCTTCTGATGAACAAATGGATCAATCTGCCGCGTATAAACTCATGACGCCAATCTTTGGCGAGGGTTTGGTATTTGACGCGCCCAACGATCGTAAGAATGAGCAGCTCAAAATGTTGATGCCGTCCTTGCGGATGGAGGCGATGCGCGATCACTCGCATAAAATCGTCGGCGAGGTTGAAAGTGCAATTGAAAATTGGGGGGAGAGCGGCGAAGTCGAGCTTGTTGATTTCATGAAGCGCTTGACGATCAATACCGCCAGTCACTGCTTGTTGGGAAAAGAATTCCGCTACGAATTAAGCGAAGAGTTTGCTGAAATTTACCACGACCTAGAGCAGGGCGTGCACCCCGTTGCCTATCATTTCCCCAATTTGCCCCTGGCACGTTTTCGCAAGCGTGATCGCGCGCGAGTGCGTCTGCAGGAGTTGGTGGGGAGTATTGTAAAGCGCCGGGAATCTCAGGCCGAGAAGCCATCGGATATGTTTCAAACCTTGATTGATATGCGGTATGAAGATGGCACCGCGCTCGATGACAATGAAATAACGGGTTTGCTGGTTGGTGCTATTTTCGCTGGTCACCACACTAGCTCTGGTACCGCCGCTTGGGTACTGCTCGAGTTACTTAAAAACCCCGCGATATGTCGCAACGTAAAATCTGAACTTGATGGTTTGCTTGGCGCAAGCGGTGAAGTGACTTTCCAAAATTTACGGGAAGTACCTCATCTGGAAAATACCTTGAAAGAGGTGCTTCGTCTTCACCCACCTTTAATTATTCTGATGCGCAAGGTGTCTGAGGATTTGCATTTTAGAGACTACACCATTAAAGCAGGGGATATGGTGTGGACGTCACCGCCGGTAACCCATCGAATGTCTAGTCTATTTGCTAATCCTGAGGTGTTTGATCCCGATCGGTTTACGGCGGGGCGTGCAGAAGACAAACGCTTAATGGCGTATCAACCCTTTGGTGGCGGTAAACATAAATGCTCTGGCAATGCCTTTGCCATGTTTCAGATTAAAGCCATATTTGCCGTGCTATTGCGCCGCTATGAATTTGAGTTGGTCGATTCACCGGCAAGCTATGTCGATGATTACGCAGAAATGATCGTGCAACCGAAATCACCTTGCCGGGTGAAATCTGTCTCTTATACACATCTCCGAGCCCACGAGACAAGAGGCAATC